>QDKV01005273.1_pt1 | contig 43299 bp, 53 predicted proteins | sample 1861101 | NCBI WGS metagenome assembly QDKV01 (sample SAMN04275158, study PRJNA302643) | Fungus metagenome, whole genome shotgun sequencing project. | isolation source: fruitbody | host: Mallocybe terrigena | place: Sweden | collected 2013
TTTTATTTTTTGTTATGTATTGAACATGGCATATTATACTACAGAATGAACTCAAAGTTAATAACCAAGAGGGGACTTGTTCTGCTGTGCAAAGCAGCGGCCCTCAGTCCCTAGTTGACACTATACCAATCTGTTTTCCTTCTTGTAAGCCCTTACACATTTGGATACCATTCTGATACCACAAATATGAAGTACCATAATCTTTACTTATCACTGGAAGTAGCCTCACTCTGACAATCAGTGTGTAGTTAAGGTACCAATCTGTCTGCTTTCTTCCAATCCCCTACAAAGTTGGATTCATTCTGATGCAATGAATGCAAAGCACCATAATCTTCACTTATAACTGTAAACAGCCCTCAGTCAGGTAATCAGCATGCAGTTCATATGCCAATCTGTTTACTTCCTTGTAAACTCTTATCTTGTTATCTCACACTGCCACCACCCTGCAATTGCCATAATGAGAAATCAACTTTTCCACATTTTACTGATGAAGTTGTTCAAGTTGTCGTCCACATCCGAGTCATTCTTAGTCTAGAACCAAAAGAGATAAACACGAGAACGAGTACCCGACCTTCTAAAAGGCCCCATAATAACTCAACATTATGTATACTGAACATCTCTGCCGACATTGGCACGCTTGTCACCCTTATATTAATCTAAACATATCTGCCAACCTCTTTAACAGAAGAGGAATCTACGACCTTATAATGAGCTCGGAGGATATCTCGGGGGTGAAATAACAGTGTTTCATTTCTCTCTGGTTCAGGGATCCCGAATTTAACAATATTCCTAGATGGAGAGCCATAGCTTTAAGATGTGTTATATGCAACTCATTTACCGGTTTCCGACCATACTAGTAGAGCAGCCTTGTATATATCTATATATACAATGAAGGGCAATAAGGCTATGTCGGGGTATATTTGAGGGGACTCCATGATGGTATGGAGAGGTATGTACCTTGACATACCTTTCCCGGGCCCAGGGTTTACTGATAGACTCCGTCTGTCCTTTTCATTTTAGAACTCGAACGTGGTAAACACGGTGTAGAGACCTGGTGCTTGGCGTTACGTGCTCACTCGATGCAAACGTGGATGAAGAACTTGTAGATGTGGATGTGCAAGCTCCGAAATTTTGAAAGATTGAAAAAGGTACATTTTAAAAAATTATAAAAAAGGATGGAGACAGGTCAAATCCGGGGTTCAGGCAAGGGGAAAGCTAGTATAGGTGGAACGAAAAGGGGGGAAGAAAAAAAGATAATGGCTACTGCTTCAATTCTTGTTCCCCTCCGACTTCTTCCTTCTCAATTTGTGGGCGCTCTTCCACAACGAAGTGAAGACGCTGATCAAAGGCAGAACTAACAAAACCATGGAAAGAGTCTGCCCCAATGTCCAATCATTTTCCCGAGCCCCTAATACAAGCATATGCTGATTATTCCTGATTGTGAGCTCGGTGCATACTATGAACCAAAGCTGACATAGAAACGTTGCAAAAACAGCCCAGCGGAAGAAACGGCGGGCATCATGGGATGAATAATTGCCAAAGTAGATGCCAGAGAGGTATGTGGCAAGGCTGTGGTCACGGGGGTGTTTCTTAGGCTTCATCAAAGAAGATGCGAGCTGGAGGAAGAAGATGAAGACAAACCAAAGGACGACAGTAATCGTGATGTTTATGAGTGGTAACGAACCGAGGAGGTATACAATGATAGATAGGATGCGAAAGGCTGACGAGGTGATGGGGATGTTTATTCCGAAAGAGTTGATGCGGATGAAGGGTACGCAATCGCGGTCGGTTCCGAACTCTCGGACTGTCAACCAGAACCAAAGGCCAAAGGAGGCAAAGAAGGTAAAGTGAAAGGAGACCAGCGCGGCCATCATGAGTACCGGCTTTTGGCATAACTTCGCAACGACGACCCGGGCACACTGCCTTGACCAGTCGAACTGAGCCGTGATTTGGACTTCCCGCTTGGCTTCGATATCCCAGAAGTTAACCCGAGTAGGCATTTCTACATGGCGTTCCTCCCCGATTTCCATCTCTGGTTTACTCGTCCCATCCCACTCCGTCTTCCCCTTGGAACCCGAATCCCTTATGGTTTTTCTAATGGAATCAATTTCGTGTTCCTGAACTTCCCATATCTGAATCGTTTTTATCTTGGTGTGGATCCACTCTTTGACCCACTCAATTTCCTTCTGTAATACGCTATTCTCGAACTCCGCGTCTTCCTTTTTGCGCTCCAACTCATCTTTCAATGCCCATGCACTTCTCACCGCCTGTCGCATGTCCTCCAACCTGTCGACCTTTAGAATTGCAAACGGTTCGTCGTTGGGCCACATTGCTTCCAGCTTCTCTCGATGACACTTCAAAACCTTTTGGCTTTGGGCTTCCGCATTCTGTCGGGCAATCCATCCAGGTAACGCGATCAATACGAATGCGAAAAACACCAGGGCAGTCGTGTTATTAATCCATCCAAGATAGAGAACGACAATGACATGATAGGCTGATAATCCAAAGGTTTTCGCTTGAATTATGGCTGCAAAGATGAGAGCAGAAGCTGGAAGCAGAATGTTGAGGTATATGGAAAATAAATCCTTCAACTCCGCCGTGTCGATCCATCCATCTGAGCCAGCCACGAGAGGTTGAGCGAGGGTGAGAATGGCTTGAGCATATGTGGCGATGCGGACACCGATACCAGCAATGTCAGTGTTTGAGTGAAGACAGTGGGGAGAGGACATGGCCCAATATTATGGTAGAGGGGGACAAACGTTAAATAAAAAGATTTCAAGCCTGACAATTAAATGTAACATTTGGCAGGCTGTATCCAGTTTCTGCGGCGCTTGTCATCTTTCCTTTCCTTTGTAAGTGTCCGTTCCGTACGATAACCATATTTATCGACATGCCACATTTTGCTCCAAACACGACAACGCAACCGACTTATACAGGACTCCGTTTGAGACTCCTATATAATCCAGGCAATTCTGGCGTCCTTCTGTCTCCGGGAAAACAACGAAGAAAGATTTGTCAATGGACCGGTCTATCATGATGCTTGATATTTCCGATCTATGCGGACGGAAATGCCATTGACAATGTCCGATCCGATTTGGTGGGGAAGTTGTGGTATGCGGAACGGCCGAAAATTTCTGTTGCCAGTTGGTCACGGTCACTCCTTATATAGTAGTTACTTACCCACGAGCAATCTTCTATATATGGTAAGTACGGAAACGCCGAAAATTGATTTTGGATCAGATGTGTTGTTTCAGGAAGGCCAGATAGCGGGTTAAGAGGGAGTACACACAAAAGTTACTGGCTTGATGCCGGCCGCTGCACCATGTCATTTGGTGGACTTTCCCTTGCGCTGATGTGTGTCATCTCCCTTCGAATGATGGGCAGCGAGCTCTTGTAGTCTCGCTGTGCTGGATTCCAAGAGAAGAGAATAAGACTGTTCACCGCCACTTTCGGGTGACATTAAAATTTAATAAGAGTCGCTGTCTCATTGAAATTTGAAACCAGATATCAGACTCAGGTTGTATGGTAGGTAGGGTCGTCATTGTACGCCTCAAAGTTCTTATGTAGTCGAATGTGTTGAGAACTTGAAAACCTTCGTCTAATATATCATTACATCTATATTCAAAGCTATGGCACTCCATCTAAGAGCAATATTGTCAATTTTTGCATCCCTGGTTGACTAGAGAGAATTAAAATACAGTTATTTCTCCCCGGACTCTCTTCATACAAATTTGGATGAATGACGTCTGGGTATCTAAACAAGTGAAAAGGTACACAATAATTATGTAAAAAGATATAGAAGGAAATTAATTAAGACTTGGATGGCATAGATAGAGTCCGAAACATAATGTACCTAATACTTCATTTGTCGTTTCCCTTCAACTACCTCTTTCTCAATTTGCGAGCGCTCTTCCAAAACGAGGTGAAGACGCTGATCAAAGGGAGAACTAACAAAACCATGGAAAGGGTTTGTCCCAATGTCCAATCGTTTTCCCACATGGTTCCTACAAGCAAACGCTGGTTGTTCCTGATCGTGAGCTCGGTGCATACTATAAACCAAAGCTGACATAAAAATGTCATAAGAACAACCCAGTTGAAGAAACGGCGGGCATCACGAGGTGAAAAATTGCCGAAGTAGATGCCAGACAGATAGGGCACATGGCTTGGGTCGCTGCGTTGTTTCTTAGGCGTCACCCAAGAAGATACGAGCTGGAGAGAAAAGATGAAGATAAACCAAAGGATGATGGAAACGATGATGTTGATGACTGGTATCGAACCGACGAGGTATACGACGATGGATACGGCACGAAAAGCTGGCGAGGTGATGGGGACGTTTATTCCGAAAGAGTTGACATGGATGAAAGGTATGCAGTCGCGGTCAGTTCCGAACTCCCGGACTGTCAACCAGAACCAAAAGCCAAAGGAGCCCAAGAAGGTGAAGTGAAAGGAGGCCAGCGCAGCCATCATGAGCACCGGCTTTTGGCATAAATTTTTAACGATGACCCGGGCGGAGTCTCTTGACCATTCAAATTTCCGAGTCGTGACTTGAAACTCTTGTTTTCCACCGGTTTCGGTGTCCCATTGGTTAATCAGACTAGACATCTCTACCTGGCGCTCCTCTCCAACTACCGTCTCTGGTTTACTCGTCCCATCCCACTCCACATCCCTCTTGTAATCCGAATCCCAGACGATTTTTCTAATAGAATCGATTTCACGTTCTTGATTTTCCCATATCTGAATCATCTTCGTCTTGGTTTCTATCCACTCTTTGGCCCACTCGATTTCCTTGTCTAATACACCATTCTCCAACTCTTCTTCCTCCTTTTTGAGCTCCAACTCGTTTTTCAATGCCCACGCACTTCTCACCGCTTGTCGCATGTCCTCCAACCTATCGATGGCCAGAATCGCGAACGGTCCTTCACTAGGCCACATTTCTTCCAATTTCTCCTTGTGATGCCTCCACACCTTTTGGCTTTGGACTTCCGCATTCTGTTGGGCGATCCATCCAGGTAACGCGATCAATACGAATGCGAAAAATACCAAGGCAGTTGTGTTATTAATCCAGCCAAGATAAAGAACGACAACAGCATGATAGGCTGATAATCCAAAGGTTTTCGCTTGAATGAGGGCTGCAAAGATGAGAGCGGAAGCTGGAAGCAGAATGTTGAGGTATATGGAGAATAAATTCTTCAACTCCGTCGTGTCGATCCATCCATCTGAGCCAGCCACGAGAGGTTGAGCAAGGGTGAGAATGGCTTGAGCGTATATGGCGATGCGGACGCCAATACCAGCAATGTCAGAGTTTGAGTTAAGACAGCGAGGAGAGGACATGGCCCAGTATTATGGTGGGGATTGGAGATGGGACAAATGCTAAATAAGTCTAATAAGAAGACTTCAAGCCCGGCGATTAAATGTAACAAGTTGACAGGCTACCCAGTTTCTGCGAGACCATGGCGTCCATTCCTTTGTAAGTATCCGTTCCGAACGATGATTGAAATTAACGTTAGACCAGAGTTATCCGGTCATGCCGCATTTTGCTCCAAACATCACAGCACCAAGACCGTTTATGTTCTGAGTAAGGTACCACCGCCCACAGCTTGTCCGCGTCCCGGAAATGCCAATTATCTTATTTGCGAACGAATCGGTACTCCAAAGAAGGTAAACCACGTCGGTCTGAAATGTCGAACGTAGCCGCCGCAATTTTGGACCAACCACTTCATACCCAAAGCATCTGTTTGGCTATACAACCAAAACTCACACCCCCAACCGGAATCCAGGAGGGAAAGCAGCTCCAAATGATTGTCTCAGCGCTAGTGCTTGGTACAAAAGATTGAGGCCTTACATAATCTACAGACAAACTTCTCACGGGATTGAACAAGCGCTCGGAGAATCAGATGTTGACGCTCCTTTTGTCGCGCATCAACCGATACAGAGACCGCCTGACATTTGAGTATTCAAAGTCTTGCAGCGGCTGCAAGAAAATCCGACCTCGGGGCGCCGATTTCAAGCAATTCCATAAACTTCACATAAGCTCTATACTATACTCGACACAAAGCTGTCCAAAAGTTTTACTTCTGGGCGCTACTTTTATTCGAAAACAGAATTTTATTGGAAATCCAAGTTAAGTCAAACATTTAGACATACAAGGGTGTTTCCAGATATTGATCAAAACTCGAAAGGCTTACTATTTGCATTCATAGAGAAACCACAGCAGAAATGGTTTCTGACACGCGTGACTCGAGAGCACGGCGATTTAGTTCTGTTATCCTTATCAACTGATCAGATGGATAGATAAATCCGAGAGGCTCAATTCGAGCTTATAAAGTGCTGGGGCAAAGAGAACTCCCTCCCAGTTCTGAAATGACGGTCAAGATTCCTGAAGGTCACCGTTTATTCATTACAATTCTTTCCCGTGATTGACAAATTTAAAGGTTTTCAGCGCCTCCCCGGCAGCGAACTGCATCTCTCACCATCTTCAAGGTTGCTTGGACCAGCAGATCCCAACGAGGCTGTTAAACTTACAATTGTACTCCGTCGTCGCCTTGATGGGTCGCCTATGCCCGGCCCTGAGTACTTTGCGCAAAGTACGCCATTGGCTCAACGTCAGCGCATTCCAAGGGATGAATTTGCAGCCCGGTATGGCGCATCTCCTACCGACATTTCGCTCGTCGTCGATTTCGCCCAAACTCATGGCCTAAGGGTTACCAATGCTGACCCGGCAAGTCGCAGTGTCCATGTTGTCGGAAGAGTCGCGCAGCTGGAAAAAACATTTACAGTCAAGCTGAGATACTACCAACGTCAGCAAACCATCGATGACCCCAATATCGAGAACTACCGCAGCCACGAGGGCTTTATCCACATTCCCGACCATCTCTTAGAAATCATCATTGGCGTCTTTGGTCTCGATAATCGTGATATCACCAAACGCCATCGGTTTGTCTCGATCCGCGCAAGCTCACCTGACTCAAACTCATCCGATTCAGACCCACCAGACACGGAGGCCGTCACAGTTACAAAAATCAGGGGGCTCTACAATTTCCCGACGAATTCTGCCGCAGGACAAACCATTGCCATTTTATGTCACAAGGGCTACCTCAAGAGCGATATTGACGATTATTATCAAAGTCTGGATTTAGACACCCCCACGATTACAGATGTTTCCATTGACGGCGAAACAAACAGCAAAGAGGCTACTGGGGAAACTACATTGGACATTTGTATTGCAGGTAGTGCTGCACCTGGTGCGTCGATTGCGGCGTACTTTGTACATAGCCATAAGCATTGGATTGATATGGTGAACAAGGTCGCCCACCCCGGTGATAAGGACCCTGTCTGTTCAGTCTTATCCTCTAGCCTTTATGCCTCGAATGGCGATGATGCCGCCACTCTCAAAGCGGCGGGTGTCACTACGAATTGGATCGATGCGATGTCGATGGCGTTTCAGGATGCAGGGCTGCAAGGCGTAACGGTGTGCGTCGCATCAGGAGATCGTGGCACTGCGTCAAAGTGTACTGACGGCAAAGCTCATGTTCAATATCCGGCCTCCGACCCATGGGTACTATCAGTCGGTGGAACGACGGTTGGGGACATCAAAGACGACGGTTCATTCGATGAATACGTTTGGAACGATGGTCATGGTGCAACAGGAGGGGGTATCAGTGACTACTTTCCCTTGCCTTTCTATCAGCAATTCGTGGACGTTCCAGTCTCGTTGAACGATGGGCATGTGGGCCGTGGTGTTCCTGACGTAGCCGCCAATGGAAGCCCACACAGCGGTTATGTCATTTACATCGATGGCGAGCAGCACACGCCAGTCGCTGGCACAAGTGCCTCGGCACCACTGTGGGCCGGATACATCGCTGTGATCAATGCCGGGCTTGGCATGAATGTTGGATTTGTCAACCCCATATTATACCTTACGGAGCTCCTTGCACTCCGAGATATATATGGACCTCCAGGCCCGAAGGATAACGGATTGGATGGTGTGACTGGATATCCCTCGGTCGAGGGTGGATGGGATGCGTGTACAGGTTTGGGTAGCATTGATGGTACGAAGATGATTTAGTTTCCAGATGTCTGGAAATCTGAAAACCTGGAAACTTGGTGTACTAGAGAGTGTCGTATATGAAAAGGTGGAAAGTTTTTGAAATGTCCTGCGAGCTTTCTTATTATTACGAGTGACCTAAGTTTCCCGGGCCCAGCTCGTGAGGTTTCCAAAGGCTTTTGAGGTTGAGAAATCTCTGGAAACTTATTGGACAACTTGACGGGCCTTTGCAATTCTGCAGGGACTGATAAAGTAGTAACTTCGAACCAGAATTCTAAATTTGATTGTACAACATTAATATTCTAAGAAATCTGTTTGACTCCGAAGTCCAACACTACTAGCACTTTTCGTCTCTGTGATAGATAACCTCCTGATCGGCTATATATTCCCACAACCGAAGGGGTAAATATGCACAGATGACATCGGGGATTTGGAAAAAGTGCTTTGATTAGACCTCCTCGCCAATTTCTGCTACTTCAATGTCTCTCCTCTTGCAGTCCACGCCTGTCTCCGCCGCTTTCTGTCCTCAGTTGTCAGTTAATCTGCTCAGCCGTCCTTGCGGTTCACAATGTCGATAATGAAACGACCACCGTACAAATGTCTCTCACGGTCTATTGAACCTTTCCCGTCGTCTTTCTTTCTACTGTAGTGTTCTATTATAGTTCGTGACCTCACAAAATGCATATGTAGTACCATATTGTACAACCATTGCCGCTCGTCGGCCCTACTGTGTACTCATTTAAAGCAGAGAATATCTTGGCGATGGGCAAAATCCTCACACCTATCAGGTAACTCCAGAGAGAATAAGATTTCTGTTGAACTTGGAAAAGCCCCACTACATCACACGAGGTCGATAATATGTATATCCAAAAACTATAGCACAGCCAAAAAAAAACCGATAGCCTACTCCTGGCAGTTGCTTTTATATGTACAAATGAGCACCGTATATATTAGCTATAACGAGTTGCATTACTTTCTAAAAAAAAAGGTGTATTATATTTTAAAAAAGCAAGGGTCGAAGAATAGGGTATCTTTTCTTTTTACTTGTGGGTGTGAGGATGTATGTACGTGAATGAGTGTGAGTGAGTGTGAGTAGATGGCCGAAAGCAAGGTTGTTGTTTCGAAACATCGAAACAAAAAATAGAAGAGAAAAATGTTTGTTCAATGTACACTCCACCAAATAATCCGAAAAGAAGAAGAAAAAAAGGATCGACATTCCATGCAACGTGGGTGAGTGAAAAAAGGGAGAACGAAAAAAAAAGAATTCCAGCCCAACAGAATGCCTTTGTCTTTATTCAACAAACCGATTGACTTTACCGTCCCGTTGCTTGGCCTTCAACACCAACCACCATCGTTCCCGGATTCACCCCTCTCTTATCATCCTCCACCACTCCCCTCGCATCTAACCAAGAGTACCCAGCAGGCCTACACAACACCGCCACAACATTCCTCCTCCACGTTCCGTGCGAGAACGGGTTTGGCAGTGCAGGGGCGGAAGGTTCGACAGATTTGTGAGCTGAATTACGAATTTGTTCGATGGTTGTTATGTTTAGCAGGAGGAGCTGAGTAAAGTAAAGTAAGGTAGGATGAATAAATATTTTTCTTTGGAATGGATAAGAAGCACCGAGGCTACTCACTCGCATGTGATAGCTCAACAAGGCAAAGACGGGCCAAATGACGGATATGGAGAGGGAAAATGCTACGGCGCTGCTTATCCCTTGTGGACTTTGAAGGGCACCTCGAAAAGATGTGTGTGTTCGTGTAGTGAGAAAATAGAGGTGTAGTCCGGAGGTAGTGATGATGAAGATGAGTGTGATCGTCTGTTGATTGAGAGGTTGATTAAAACGAGGTAGATCGCGAATGTAAAGAAAATATAAACGCACGGCGCTCATGAGCAATGTAAAAAAGGTGGTATAGTTTCTTCTACCTATGCAGTTATTAACCCATTGACAGTGGTGATCGCACCCGTCGACGCAGTTGTCGCACTGTTCAAATCAATATCTTCATTTGTGGTGAGAGGAGGTACGAAGGTACAAGTACCATTTTACAGTGACTCGACCGTGGTGGTCGGTAGGTCCTGCATGTAGGGCAGTATTTAACGCGGACGCTGTTATAAGTTTTGAGAGGCTTGTATTTGAAGAAATAAGAGACAGAGACGTACACGTCGCTGCGAACTTTGAGGTCGCGTGGCATAGGGACGCGTTCTTGCCTTTCAGGAAGGTGGATGGTATGATAAGGAGGGTCTGGATCCAGTTCGCGAGGTAGTATACCTGGGTCAGTCATCGCCTGTGAAAGTAATGTCATTGAATTGATTACCGAAAGAGGGAAACGCAAGGACTGACAGTTGTAAGCATGGTGGAGATGGTGAGCAAGGACAAGTACCCCACAATGATGGTCACTGCAGGGCTCATGTTCGTCCACCACCACACGCCGGCCGAGATGAACCAGTTAATAGCTATGCCAAAGACAAGGATGAGGCTGGCGATGAAAGCCCAGGGGGAGTCGCCGCCTGTGAGGATGCGGCCGTCGAGGAGGAAGCGGTTGCGGGAAGGGTGGAGTTGCCAGCGGCGGTAGGGGTGGCCAGTGGAAGGGTTGATACGGGGAACGGCACGGAGCGGAGGTTTGATAGATGAAGGGGTCGGGTTGAAGGACAGTGGGTTTTCTGAAGGCGAAAAAGAGCGGGAAAGGGAAGGCGAAGGCGAAGGGGGGGAAGCGCTTGACAAGATAGAATCGCGCTGCAGGTGTTTGTGTTGGTGGTGCTGAGATTCTTCGTCTCCCATTTTGGTGGCATTATCTCTGGACTTTCGAACGGAATCAAAGCTGATTCCTATACTCAGCACACGATCGACGCTGTTCCTGACAAGCCTAGATGCAGGTGCGCCAGCTCCCGAGTGTCTCGTCCGCGAGGTCGTCGAGGGCGAGTGTAAGGGTGGACTCGGCAGCAACGGTTCTCTGCTTTGCTTTATCCTTTTTAGGGTAACAAACTGCGCTTCAGAATCATGCTCATGCACGCTGTCGTTCTCGTGGATGCTTTCCGCAAAATCTTGCTCGTGGTGATCATCATGGGGGTGTGCGCTCGTGAGCGGACTAAGAGGTATGTCGGTCTGAGATGAAGGCGAACCTGGTCTAGAAAAGTGGGATGGCCGCGACGGACGAAAAAACGAGGCAGATGGCTGGATGCCACCTGCGTGTGTCATCGAGCCAGAGTTCCTGGCCATACTTACGTGTAATCTCAAGAAAAGAGAACAAAATTCAGCACACCTGTGATGTTTCCCACGCAATGTCATCTATTCTCCTTGCCACTCTCCCCAGCCTCGCCCCGCCTCATTTCCTCGAGTCCATCATCGCCCACGCAGCTTCGCATTCTACCACTCGTCTCATCATCGTTCTTTTTTCACGACACTTCAACGTCGATGCCCATTTGGACACATTCTCTGAACTTCAAGCCGTCTCTCACACACAATGTTGGGACATCGTGCAACGCATCCTCACCTTCACCTACGTACAGGCAACCAAGGTCGCATGGCAGATGAACAACGTCCTCATGCCCATCGATGTTCTCCTTAAGGGCTTTAATGAGGATCTAGATCCAAACCTTGGCGTAGGTCTAGACATATGTTATCGTGTTAGCGGAGGTTATTATGTTTTCCTTTCCCCCTTTAACAATAAAAGTTAAACGACAAAATATTAGATTCAATCGCCGTGCCTCTTCCTGAATCTATCGCCCTGCTTCGCCAATCCTACATCCCTCTTCCAGGCAACCACTATGAAATCCCAACAGGCTCCTGCACTCCTAGTGACGCAGAGGATGACCAATCGACGCCTTCACAGTACCACGTCACAGCCCTCGGAGGAACTTTTGACCACCTCCACGCAGGACATAAGATTCTTCTCTCTATGGCCGCATGGATCACCTGTGAGAAACTCATCGTCGGTTTCACAGGTAAAATTTCATCCATCTCTCCTTAATCTCAAAAAGATTTTATACCATCATCTGACATTAGACGAGAGCCTCCTTCAATCCAAACCCAACAAACACCTCCTCGAATCATTCGAGCAACGGGTCCAAAACGTCCGCGACTTTCTCACTTTCATCAAACCACAAATAACTTACGACCTCATACGTATCTATGACCTCTACGGCCCTACAGAGTTGGATCCCGACATCCAAGTCGTCATGGTAAGCAAGGAAACTCTCAGCAGTGCAGACCCAAGTACGTCCCCTTATTTTGTCTCTATTCCTCTTCCCCTCTGTTTATTCTTTTCCCCAGTTGTTCGCCGAAGGGCAGAAAAACATCTCCCGCCTTTACACATCTTTTTTACAGACGTCATTTCTGCCACCAGTGCGAGCCTGGATCATGACGATATGCTTTGGCTGAAGGAGAACAAGCTGAGTAGCACGTATATCAGACAGTGGATTGTTGATAGAGAAAGGGAGAAGGAAGCCGAGGAGGGTAAGATTAGTACATTGTGATTAAGTTTTGGAGTCGGGCGATGTACTCTATAAATGACATTGACGTTGTCAAGAAGACAAACATATAAACAACGTTGGTTAGATGTCAGATCACAGGTAAACTCGGGACCCAATTTAGTCTCGAGGCATAGACCCTTATTATCGGTAGTCATAGCCCGGCTAACTGAACATCAAGGCACTTCGAAATCAAAATAAGGACTGGCTGATGGAAAGGAGCATCCAAGAAAATATTACAAAGGCGGAAAAAGAATATGATTCGTATCTTTCGAACAATAACAGAGAGAAAAAAATTTCGGGACTTGAAAATCTTGAATGTAACGGACCATGGCGACGACAATGAAACTTTGGTGATGATAGCACTTATCATGATAGAAATGAGAACCGTCGCTCAGTTTGAATACCTGCGCCACAACATCCACGCTCCCCCAACCAAAACGATCACTCCGATCCCTAACAAGCCTGGATTAACCGTGGTTCCAACTGCGACAGTTTTAGCGCCAAAGGACTGGAGGGAAGAGAAAACGCCAACAGTGGCGCCTTGGTAGATGGCAGATTGAATGAACGCAGCGACGGACCCTAAGTATACGAAAGGCAGTTTAGATATGACCGAGGGTCGAAAGGGAAAGAGACAAGAAAGTGCTTAGGTTGTATGCTGGCTTAGTGATGTATGTGAATAACTTACCCGCAACAACACCAGGAGACGAAAACCCAATAGCGTGGACAATAGGCACGAATGCGGATGCTGCAACTGTCAACAAGCCTGTCGCAGTCATCAACGCCCCTCCATAATCGTGTAACCACTTAGGAATATACGCCTTCACTGCCTTCACCTTCGTTCTGACATATCGGACGACCCTTCTGGCGAACGAAAGCATCCGGTCGAGGGATTTGATACTACTCAAACGGTGTAGGAGTTTGATGTTGAGTTGGAGTTGAATAATATGGAAAGGATTACCAATAAAGAAAATACAGAGGTATCACTAGGTAGTCCGGATGGAAGTAAGGGAAGAAGAGGAAGAAGAGAGAATCCCCACTTTAAGTAGAGAGTTGAAATAAGCGCCCAATAAGCGCCCGTGTCATCAAACACAAATAATAGATTGGATTGGAGGGTTTGAAATCTCTATGATTCATCTGCATATATAAGCACAGTTTCAACGCCAACAACTTCCATACGGTGGAAAGCAAGACCGATCTTAGTGAACTTGAAGCTGAAATTGACCGTCAACATGTGACCAGCTAAGTTAGATGATGTGTCCATTTTTGGTCCAAAAACTGCAAGTAGGGTTAATCATAAAATTTTACATCAGCTTCTCTTATAGGACGGGGGGGAATTCTTTGACTTTCTGCAATTAAGAGTCAAGACACCATTATTATTGTTGGAACGCCGGGCTGAAAAAATTGGTATGTCGCAAGGCCAAAGATTAGGCTGGTATCAACCGTCTGACCGAGAGTTGGAAATTAAGAATGTGTTGTTAGCATAGACATTACAGTACGATCGTTAGTATTTATGGCTGAAGTTGTGTCCCTGTCTCCTTTTGTGACCGCCCGCATTACTTCCACCTGGAGCAAGAAGCTCGTTGTCCTGTCCTGCTATCCGGATGCTCAGCCAAATACTTTGAAACAGCCTCCTCAGCGTTGTAGGCGAACAAGCCGTCCTGGATACTTTCTGGAAGTTTACCTGAAGAAGTAATGTTCAGTTGATTGAAAGTAACCGAGCAAAGAAAGAACTGTTTGCTTACACAAGATTTTCAATGCAAAGTCCCTCAACCACGATAAGAACGTGTTCAATTCCTTCTTCATGTTCAAGTTGCTTTCACCTTGACTCATTAAGCAATCCACGCGCGACTTTCGGATAGCCTGGTACGATTCAGCGGTGGCTGTGAGTGCTTGTACGAGACTTGAAGAGCGTTGTATCGAAGAGGATTTCTCCAAAGACGAGAGAGAATATGGAGAAGGTGCGGATGAAGGCGGAGTAGTAGAACCCGAAGAGAGGTAGTGTTTCAAAAGTAAAGTGTACACTACTGCATCTTCCACAGCGCACGACGCGCCCTGTCCAACATCGGGTGGCATCGTATGCGCCGCGTCGCCAAGAAGAATAATACGGCCTCTATTGTTAGGGTTTTGCGTGGTGACGTTAGACCAGTGTGGCAGCCGAGGTGTCGTGAAGCGGGGGAGGATGATAGGCGTCGTCGAAAGGGCCCTTCTTTCAGTCGCCGAGGAAAAAGATGAATCTTTGCTAGATCCTGTGTCATGCGGTGTCTGGAAAGCGAGTTCGATGATTGATTGGAATACACGCTGCTCCTGGGTCGACTTTTCGTGCATTAGATTAAGTTCGTCGTATGGCGTCACCCAATCGGCATGTCTTTTCAGAAGCTGTGCTTTGATCTCTTCGTAGTTTACATCTTTGCAATCGGGAAGCACTTCAGTTTCGTAGATGGACCACCACTGGATGAAGGGATTTGAGCTAGCAAGTGGTGAGGCATTCGAGTAGCCGAAAAACCCATTCCTGCCAAAGGTCATAACTACTCCTTCCGTTTGGAGTCCCTTCTGAAGAATTTTGGGGAGAGAAGTGGTTGGGAGGAAACCGCCAACACCTGTCAGCCCACTAGAGATAAATGATAAGCTTCTGGTCAAGAGAGAGAAAGAAAAAATGTACAACATACTCATATTGACATTGATACTGTCCACTGAGCAAGTAATCTTTCACAACACTGCGTACACCATCAGCTCCAATGACCAAGTCCGCCGTCTCCATCGTCCCGTCTGCATATTCAAGCACAATTCCACCCTGTTCTAATTCCTTGATGCCAACCACTCTCATACCCCATTTGATGTTTGCATCCTCCATCTCGGCCAACAACGCCTCATGCAGTACAGCTCTCGGAAGCATGCACATCTCGTAGTCATAACGTTCCCGTGATCCGAAGCGCAGAGTGCCGAGCGTTTTGCCTTGTGCGTTCCGGAAGACCATGTGAGAACTTGGGAAAGAAAGTGCTTGAATACGCTCGACAGCATTTGGAGAAAGTGAGGCGATAGCTCGTAGTCCGTTGGGTGCGAAACCAAGACCGCCACCGATGAAGGAACTCTGAGATGTGGGAGATGCATGCGATTCGACGAGTGAGATGCTGAATTTCTCTTTTTCCGAGTCAGAGCCAGAGTCAGAGAAGAGGGACGGGTTGAGACTGGAGAGGTGTTTCTTGAGAGCGAGATAGGTTGATAGGCCACCTATGCCTGCGCCGACAATGACGATCTTCATCTTGACTTTGTTGTTATATAGTTACAGAACGAAGTTGTTGGGTTCAATACTGCGTTTCCAGACACGTTATATAGCTTTTCCTTGGGGTGCGAGATAAGTTGCGCGTCAGAACGGCATATTGGAACTTGGATTTGGTGGCGCAAATGCAAAGCTGCATGCGCAGTTTGAATTTCCAGACTACCTTGTATGGGGTCATTCGTTCTGAAGGCACACGTCAGCACCCGGATGAGAATCAGCTGGACATTTGAATACTCGGCTTGAAAATGCCACCCAAGAAAATAAGTCCAAGTTTGAAGAGACACTAAATTCGTTGTCGGGTGACGTCGCCCATTTCGTCCCGAGATCAATCCCCGAAGGGCACTACAATTTGTAGGTCAACTAAAGGCACTCAAGACACTCAATAAAAAAAGCAGGATAATACTCACTTTTGTTGCTCAACTTTGAGGTCCGTGCGGTCAGGTTGGGCAGCGCTGCTATTACATAATCCGCATATCATTGATCAATCTCCAAACAAAGCAACGGACGTTTAAAGCTGTGCAGAAGACTTTTCTTCTTTCTCTCCAACTCTCAGTACTCTGAAACCAGGCTGGTCCTCGTTTCTTCCTAGGCAGGTCCAAAGAGCATTCTCAAGACATATACAATCTTTTCTTCCACCAAAAATGTACTCCACCAACCTCAACAGGAGCAACACCAGAGGTAGCAACAGAACCAACATCAGCAGGAACAGTCCCCCTTCCCCCACTCTTTCCCGCACTTCCACAGCTGTTGGGTTTGTTGGACAAGTCAAAAGGCACTATGTCTTCCACTGTATTCCCGCCCGTGTTGGTTTGGGCATGTTCATCCCCCTCCTTTTCTTTTTTGCGATCTTTATGATCGTGGCAGGGGGACTGATCGCTGGGAGACTTCGTTCGTATTTAATTTTCTTTCATTATCCAGCCTCGATTCATTGGTTATCATTAGTCCACCAAGCCCACAAACTCTCGCGCCTTGCGATAATCTTCCAACTCACTAACTATTCTCTTGTCGTTGTCATCGCCGCCCTTGGGTAGGTTTTTCCTCTTGATTGATCTTCCGTTCATTCAGCCCAACTGCCCTCAGGATGTACGCTATGATCCGCCAATCCCTTCGCGCCTCCCAATTCTTCACATGCCTCCTCTTTGGCCAACTTCCCTTTGGCATTGTCGCAGGCGCAATTTCCATGCGTGTCATCTTCAGAGCTGCTTCTCAAATAGTATCTCAAGTCCCAAATGCCGCTTCTGCAGCTGCCTCTTCGAATGCGGCGTCTTCCACAGAAGCGGTCGCTGCACGTGCGGTCGCAGAAGCAGCGACGGGCTCATGGGAGGAAACCTGTTCTGCTGCTCTCCACGGTCTCACCTTCATTTGCAAGCGCTGGCACAGGGTTCAGCCTTTGATTGTCGTGGCGTATCTGTTGTTTTGGTTCTTGGAAATGAGTGAGTTTTTCTTCACTCTTTTTGAAATTACCATATTGATGTCCATCGCTTCAATAGTTGTCATTTATGCAGGCATTGTTTACATTAGACAGCTCTCATCGAAGACTGAGGCGAAGATTCTCGATGATGATGATGCTTAAACGCTTGAACCCGATGTTCTTCTCCGTTGCCTATCTGGTTGTTTTGCTACACGAACTGGCTATGTCGTTCGAATATGTTGATAATGTTATGTGTTTGTTGGGGATATTTGCGACCAGCGAAAGCGCTGATCATTGAACAACATAATTCATAAGTTGAATGAACTCGGGTCTCGACACTTTCTCCTCTTATATGTAGATGATAGATCTTCGTCGATACAACACTGTAGCTATTCCGCCGGTCATTTCCGATTGCTGATCAGACTCCGAGTCAACTTGCAGCACAAACCTCCACACCCAAATCAAAACTTCATAATGGAGTTGACGCACAATGCAGATGAGTTTGCAGCACTTGTATGTCCAGCCATGTAGAAACTTGATAGTATGTTTACTATCTTCATCAAAGTTTAGGAGACCAAGCCAATTGCATGGCCTTCCAACGGAAATATGGACCCTTATCTTTGAACGTGCCATTCCTCAACATACTCTATTCGACACTTCGCTTTCCGTGGTAACGCAGTCTTCATGGTGCAAAACGCTTCAATTGATGAAGTCCATCGTCCTCGTCTGTCGGACCTGGTATCACATCGGTGTCATCTTTCTCTACAAATATATTTGCATCCGCCGTTTTCCTCGACTAGAGCAACTTTGCACCGCACTTGTTGGTCCTTCCCTGCAACCCTTGGGTCAACTGGTCAAATCCCTGGATATTAACTGTTACATTCCGGATGAACACCTCTCACGATTTAACGCATATGTACGAGAGGTTATGGACGTGTGCCCTTTCTTGACAAGTTTTGGGTATTGTTCGCCTTGCGATCTTCCCCCATCGACGCTTCAGTCCGGCTCTTTACCGCCCCGTATTACTCATCTTCGCTTGGATAGTACCGTGTATTATGACCGACTTCTGTCCATCTTGCATGAACTGCGAGGAAGCCTTCTCGTATTTTGCATGCATGCACGAAATCTTCAAATGGTGGCGCTTATGCGCGTTTCCCTGCCCTCGCTCCAGACTTTATCCGTCATCCACTCATACTCTAAACGTGAAGTAGGTGCGCTAGACATGACGCGAAACTGGGATATGCCTGCTCTGCAACAACTCACTATCTGGTCTAATTCATTCGCCCATGACAATTATCCAGGTCATACCATAACAGATGTGCGGATTGAAGACGCAATCATTTCCTTTGTCTCCACTCACGGACAGGGATTACTTCACCTTCACATTGGGATTCATTATTTCCTTTTCCATGCGACGAGATTCCAAAGGGTGTTACAACATTGCCCTCTCCTTGAGCGCCTAATTATCCACCCGTCCACTTTCCGAAGAATTCACTGGATGGTCGACCGTCTTTTTCATCCAAAGCTCCGCTGGATCGACTTCACCCACTATTTGCATGACAAACCGCATTTTCCAGATTCTTCATTGTGCCTGTCGAAACAAGAATTCCCAAGCCTTCAAGGCGTCCGACGTTTTTGCAATCTACCACCGCATCTAGTCCATTGGCTAGACGAGTTCCAGCCCACCCAGCAAGACGGGTCGGACAACTTCACAATCAGTATATGGCATCAAGAGCTCGAATGTCAAGCAGGATTAATACTGTGGAAATACGAGCAAGACGTACAGGCAGCAGACTTCATAGACTATATGGATCCTGCTTTGTCTGGAAGCTTTTCGGTATGGGATTATGTATCGTCTGATAGCGATTACATGTCTACATCTGGAGAAGATTCAGACACTTCTTCCGATGAGTTGTTATCTGAGGACGACTTTGATTCTACCAGAGACCCGTCTTCAGATATGGATTACTAGCTGTTCTCGTGTTAAAAAACAGTTTAAAAACTCTAAAGCTAAATTTGAAGTGATATAATTGTTCTTCGTGACCTATAAAGAAGGTCTGACGTGAAGTACCAACCTTGCGTGGTTTTTGTGCAATAGAAGGATACTCGTGGGTAGTGGAAAGTGGCTGATGGCATATAAACCACACCTGGCCTCTCAATACCAGTCGAGTCTACATATGGTAGGCAACCGATAATGGTGCGTAAAAGGTGTGAGTAAGTGGGAAAGCAAAAATAAGACGCAGAAACCGTCCTGTACTAGGCGTCGAATAACGCTGATCTCCGAGTCCGATCCGACAGTAATAAGCGCCCAGAGCGTCGACTCTCTTTCCAACAGCATACGCGGTAGAGTTGCCTCGACGCCTAGGTCTCATATGTCTCCTTCTGCAGATTCAGACACTAGGGCTGAAAACAACATGGAGACCACTGATGGAAAATCGTCGTACATTGTTGATGACGAATTCAACTTCACTATTGTTTTCTTCCGGGTATGTTTATGCATTTATCCTCAATAGTTTCGACGAGCACGAATTGTATAACGCATAGGTTGGCAACACGATATTTCGGGTTCCTAGTGATAGATTTCATGTTTCAGGAACCAATCTCCCTTGGAAAACTCTTCCAACAAACGAAGATGATCCTTATTTGCTGCATGTTGATGAGAAGTCTTTCAAAGGATTCCTGCGCGCAATATATGCTCAGTATAGGCTAGTAACGATTTGGCTGGAGAAATTTTATGACACTGATGCCCATTGGATACTTCTCCTATAGTAACCTCCAACTTACCAATGACGACTGGCTAGGAGCGTTGAGTATTGCAGTGGAATGGAAGATAGAGGATGCGAGTTATCTGACACATTCAAATTATTTCATCCTCTCATACGGGATGTGACACAGGTACGAAAAAAGGCGGTCGATTCGCTCAACCGCTGGGTAGAGAGCAAAACTATAAAGGAGGTTGTTATAATTGCAAAACGATACGGCGTTTCAAGCTGGCTCCGAGCTGCCTACATTCGCTTCCTTGATTGTTCTGAATCTCTAGAAGGTTTTGCTGATTCAGGATTGAACTGGGAAACTATTGCAAGGCTTCTATGGGTCAAGCAAACGATTCTAGTATCACATCTTCGTTGCAACGGTTGTTATTGTTTGTGTGGCAAAAAGTTTACGGGGGCACCTTGTACTACTTGTCCAGGAAGGTTGCAAGCAGCCGTCGAAATAGAATTTCGAAAAGATTTTGACAGTATGGTGGCAACGATGCATACCCTGCCTTAAATTGCAGGTAAACCCTTTCATTGTGTGCAAACAAAGTGCTCACTGGCATGATATGTAACAGCGGAACGTCGTGGCAAGAAAAGATTATTGTACACTAAAAAGGACAGAAAAAGGAAAAAGAAATGCCACTTTTTGGAATTTACCTAAGCCTCTTCAGAAATCAAGTATAAAAAATTGTCCTTCCAAGGGCATTTATACATGCTAGCCTAGGACTCAGGATGGGTCGGGCGTGGATTCTCAGCATGCAAACAATTTGTCGGAAAAACGAAGGTCCGAGACGTCGTATTTGATTGCAATTGTCTCGCCTTGCGTGGTTTTCGTGCAGGGCTATTCAATTTCAGTGATGGCCATATCGTTGTTGTGTCGCAAGTGCCAAATAATGTTATGATCGACATCGATCTGATCCGTTATTGGATAAGCGCCCAGAACTACTGTCTTTCGCCCAAATGCCTAATTCATCTATGCCTTCTTCTGCAGATTCAGATACTAATGATGGAAAATTGTCAATTTGATGTTGATGACGAATTCTACTGCTCTTGTCTTCCGGATACTTAGATACTATGTCCATCAGTTTTTATGAGCAACAATGATAGGTAAACAACATATTTCGGATTTTTAGTGTCCCAATGGTGGAAAATTCAACCAAAAAACGAAGACAGTTCATATTTGCCACATGTCTTTCAGGATTCTTGTGCGTAATATATACTCAGGAGTCGCATCCTTGATTGAGCCTCTTCATGCACATTCGGCATTGAACTGGGAAGGCTCCTATGGGCCAAGCAAACGATTCTAGTATCTGGCCTTCCTCGCGGCCCTTATTTTTGTCTAAAGTGTTACAAACGCCATAAATCTAAGGCCTGGAACTGAAATTTACCTCTCTTCAGAACATCATTTGTAGCTCAATTGATTGACGCCTACTGCCCGGCGCACATAATTTAGTCGAATTGCGCCGTTATTGTAATAGATGAATATTGTAATAGATGAAGGTATCATGTATTGTCACTACCTGATATCATGTAGCTCCCTGCATCCAACGATGCCAATCACTCCAGTATTGGTGATAATAATCCAAATTGTGGACCTAGTCCTTTTTAGAGCCATCAAACTCGTCAATACTTTCGTAGTCAAATAAATATCTTTGAGGTTGCTTGAGCATTGCAATACCACTGCGATCAACTTTGACGCGGCTCCAGGCGAGCAGCTGAAAATTAATCAGGATCCCCATCCGAATGGTAACGGATCTTCTCACCAACAATTCAAGGGCCATCTCTGAGCAAGAAAAGACCGCAGTCACTGGGCTTGGCGGCCAGCCGTGTGTCCTAGAAGCATGTTGATACCATTTTGGTATGGCTAAGGACCGGGGCGACATTTTCCGTTCATTCGACTGGGACGAAAAGAAATCTGATAAAGCAGCCAAACTTTGCTGGTGTTCAGTCGTGCTCAGCTTTCATGGGATTTCTTATGGATAACCATCTACAGAACTGATACGATGTATCAGTCGCATCAGAACTCTGTTTGGCAGACTTCTCAGTCATCACCAGTGCTTGATGACCGGTGATCACTTTCAGCATTAGAATTATACCTGGAGGATTTGGCAATAATATTAGTGGTCATAGACAGCTACCACGAGGGTGGCACTTACGAAGTGAGTGGGGGTTTAAAATTGGTCTGAATGGCCATAGCCATTGGTGAAGTTGCGATCGACTTGCGATACCCCAAGCCCCTGAAGTTTCAAAGTGTCATTTGTCATGAGCAGAGAAGTGATCAATGTGGCTTGATGAAATTTATATAGATTCAGATCCTGGAAGAACTCTTTAAGATTTGCAAAAAATAAAAGGAGCAGCAGGGTTTTTGTTTGGCCCTTCGGAGAGAAGAGTGATCATCTGTTTTGTTACAATTGTTACAAATGGATTTCGAAAAGTGCGGAGACTTTGGTAACGATCCAACTAAGGAAGTCATGACGCCTCTTGTTTGTTTTCGGAATGCGAACCATTTCTTCGAGCGGAGCTTTAAATATGGGCAGCGGCATTAACACTGACTTTTCTCTTCCTGTCAACGGCAAATCTGTCTTCCTCGCTGATTGAGGAGATACTCGAGGTAGAAACACACTTTCTGTGAAAATTTCGCTTATTTAGTACTGATCCAGCATTTAGGGACAAACAGCATTGCCTTCAGAAAGGAAACAATTCGTTTGTACTTTGACTAAGCAGGTTCATCTGCTTCCGAGCTAGACAGATCGGCGGGCCAATCCAACGCAAACACCCTCCACAGAATCCAGAGTCATATAAAACACCGGAGAACTCAAAATATGACGACTCCTCCCGCCGAATCAAACGCTTCTAGTAATCCCTCCCAGCCGTCAGTGCCGCCTCAGCCGTTGCCGCCAACGCCGAAAGCGACAGCGAAGCCGACGCAGTCTGCTACCAAGAAAACCCGGCAGAGAAAGCGCGCCGACCAACAGGAGAAGCAGCAGCAACCACAGCAGCCTGCGGTTCAGCCGACAACTGTCGCACAGCGTGAATTCCTTTCACACATTTTATTTTCCGGCCCCTATGTTAACCGTGAATTTTCTTCAGCCCAAGGGCCTCAGTCATACCACCCTCCTCGTGGGCCCGTATTTCAACCATATCCTGGTCCTCCCTACCATATGATGAATTCTCCTTACTCCATGAATGGCCCGCCTTATGGCCAACATCCTCAGCATCCACCCCAGCATGGTCAACCTCTTAATCCGTCGGGGCCACCCCCACCCCACAGTATGGGTATCCGATGCATCCTGGAGCATACCCGCACGCTTATCCGCCCTATCCGCAATATCCTCAGCCCATGATGATGTATCCTCCGCCACGGCATGAAGGAGCTCCTGATGCCCTGCCTGTGGATCCTCCGGAGTCGACCTCAGGTACAGGCGCGAAGCGTAAGCGTAAGTCGATGAGTCAAGGTGGGCGCGACAAGGTTGCTGAGAGAGGTTCTGATGAAGATGCTGCGTCCGGCAGTGACATTCCTCGTCCGTCTGTTACTCAACAGCCCTTGCAATCATCAGGTTCTGACTTGAAAAAGCGGACAAAGACGGTTAGATTTCTTCTGAATTTGTCCTTTGTTCCGGCTGATGATTCGTGTAACTAGCAACGGGCATGCGACTCGTGTCGAAGCCGCAAAATCCGATGCGACGTCATTGCTGATGCGGTGAGCACCCTCGAGTTCTTTCTCGAATAACACTCATTAGAAGCATTTCAAAGGAACCGCCAATGTGCCAACATTGCAAGCAGTATGGTTTCGAATGTACTTTCTTCCTTCCTATTACAGAGACGCGCTTTAAGAAGAAGAAACTGGAGGAGGAAGCCGAGAAGGACAAAGTTACTGCCACAGCGGTTGAAAGCGCCAAAATAGTAGTCCCTCGTGACGTGAAACGCGATGTTGGAGTTTTTGGTACGTATCTATTTGTCAATCTCAATTATATTGTCAAATTCCTTGGTATGGACTCAAATGACGTGTTAGGACCAACCTCCCCCACTTACCTACTACATTCACAAGCTACCATTAGTCCTCGCGTTTACGAAAATTACGACCAACGGTATCATCATACGTTTGAAGTTAGCAAATCCGGTGATGGGCTGATCCTCGCTGAGAAACCCACAAACGATGATCAAATGCCTGTCCTACCCAAGCCTTCAGACCTGCACATTGAACGTGATATCGTTGAGAAACTCGTGAACACTTACTTTGCAGAAACTGCACCCCTTTTGCCAATTGTGACAGAGGCCGAATTTCTTGCGTACTCGAATCCGCCGTCGATATTAATCTATTCAATGTGCCTTGTTGCAGCGGCGCGGCGCGACGTTCCTCAGAAGGTCTTTGATTCCATTCGTTATATTACTAATAGCATCCTCAAGGCGGACGATGTGCTAACCACTCCATCCATTGTGAATGTACAAGCGTTGCTGATTTTGTGCATGTCCGGGGACTGCCATTCCCAGTTTGTTCCCAACGCAATTTCGGCATTGTGGATCCGCCTTGGTGCGGCTATTAGAATGGTAAATCGATAGATTTACTGAGAGGAATCCATTGATTGATGATGATTGATAACCAGGCACAAGATTTAGGTTTGCATCGAGCGGAGGCAGTGAAGCAAGATATCGAGCTTCGCCGGCGCATATGGGCTGCCTGTCTCATTTGTGATCGATGGTGCGTTTTATCTCTTTTGCTATCACCTGTCTGGTGACATTGATGCAGGGTGGCCATTGCGTATGGCTTTCCTTACATGATTGACGTCGAGGACTGCGATGCACGGCTACCGTCGGTTGGCGATGCAACTGATTTGTATATGGACGAGCTCGTTCGACTAAGTATTCTCATTGGCCGCGTCCAGAAAACTATCTATAGGTAGGTCCAATTTCGTGTGACCTCTTTTCTTTACTCACTATATTAAGCCCGTCCGGAATTACGTTCACAACGGATGAGGTTCTTTATGCTCTGCTGACTGACTTGAAACATTGGAAGGAAACGTTGCCTGATCACCTCAGATACAAGGGCGCAGTAGAAACGTCACAGAGTGCTGGTATGCATGCGTCATTTTCATAGTAGCATGACCATAACCAGTTTCAGGCCTTCTTCACCTGTTATATTCGTGCGTCTGCATGATGTTTTGGAGGGTATTCATGAGAATTAGCTACTCTTGTCCGACTCATCTCAAGTTCTCTATGGATGTTCAACAATGGAACGAGCTTGTTAATCTAACATCCGAGTGCATCGATTGGCTCGATGCCCATGAGGAAGTTTATGATATCTGGCTGATAGTCGCTTACGCCACTACGTCATGCGCCCTTGTCCAGGTACTGTCACCATGATCATTCCCTGCTGTGCGACGGGCGGCTGATGCTAATGATCTAGTATCACACTTGTGTGCGACGCAAGGATGAACAAGCAGCAACAATGTTGCGGAAGCTCCGAGATTGCGTCAGACGCTGGGAAGGTGCTATATCGCCCGATCATATGTCTGTCAGGCGCAAGGCGAGTCTTGTTTTTATTTAAAATTCTGGCTTGTTTCTCACGTATCTAACCGCTGCGGTTGTGAAACCACAGACTGCCGAGATCATAAACTTGCTCTACGAAGCGACACAGGGTCCACCGCTGCCTTTGCAAGCTCCCGTGCTCAACCCGACCGGTGGCGTTAGAGGCAAGCAACCTGTCTTGCTGGACTATAAAAAGGACAACTCCAGACCTGGCGGCGGCATATTCATTGCTCAGAGCAAGGTGCCAGACTTCAGAGATTTACCAGAGGGTTTAGTTATAAGCAAGTCTGACGATGAAAAAGGGGACTCTGAAGGTGAGAATGCGTCGCCTGCAGCAGCAGCTTCGTCTATTGCTCTCGTCGTTGCAAATGATGATAATGACCAAGCCCGCGTCCCTTTGTCTTCTTCACATACTCCTTCGGTCCTAAAATCTGTCCGAAAACACCTGCTTCCACCCGACGCATATGAACAATCGATGTTTACGGTTTCTGCCCCTTCTATGAACTTAACTGATGGCTCGACCTCAATAGGCCAACTTTCGTCTTCTACCCAAAGATCGGCTGTGGTGGCGAGTGGTGCAAGTGCTACCCCGTTGGTCAATTTCACACCTTTGACTGGTGGAGCAAGAGGTGACCCAAAAATGAATGTCAATCCCACGATGAACGCCCCGATCCAGCCTTCATCTGGCAGTGTGCAGGTCATGAACGTCCTGGATGCCGCCTCGAGTGGCAGGAATCTTGCGGACTTCCAAATGGCTGATAATGGTTTTTTGGAAGGGTTGCCAGGCAACATGTTCGACTGGGGTAAGCCTTCATATTGCTGGCTACGAATTCAGGACTAAAAAATGTTGTGCTAGGCCAATGGGATAACTACTTCTCAAGATTTGGAGTCACCTCTCAAATTGGAAATTATGCTCAAACCGCAGGGAACAGCCGGCATCCGGAAACGCACTCGAAAAGTGAGATTCAGCAAAATCTTTCTGCGACACGATTCAGCTCGTAGATGAAAAAAGCAGAATGTCATACACAATAGCATTCTTGGTCTTCTTGTTTCTGTCTTGGTCATGCATTAAGTATCCTCGAGTAATCTGTGCCGACTGATCACATTTTAAAATTAGATAGTTGTATATCTAATTCAATTCATGTATTTCCTTTAGACCTTCGTGTATGTATAAACATGTGTTGTCACTACATTTCACCGACGCACTTAGCCGCAACGGCCCGTTCCGCTTCTGGTCAGTGCAGTATCTCTTCTACTTTGTTGTCATGAAAAAATTCTTTGCCAAGGCATCGAAGTCTTTTGTCCAACCCAAATCGTTATCCGATGGTCCCTTAAGCGATAATCTCACTGCAAAGCTTTCTAGTTCAGTGGTCACCCTGGGACTTCAGCCTGAATATGTGGTGCATGACCACCTGGCCTTACTCGCAACAAGCGACGGATTGCTTGTCCGACCGTATATGCCGGGTTCTTCCTTGACTGACCGGACTTCATATTCTTGTGTTCGAATATCATGGGGAAAATATACCAAGATTGAAGAAATCGAAAGACAATTTGACAATCTGGATTGGAAAGAGTCTGTGATTGTATACGGAATCGTTGGCATATTGGAACTTTTTAACAGTATGTGCACTTAGCTGTCTAATCACGTTAGCACACTGTACCCCCTTAGGTTCTTATTTGCTTGTAATAACTTCGAGAGTGGAATTTAACCATGGTGAACAGCCCGCAGTTGTAGATCTCCTCCAACGCCTACTAATCATTGCTTTTGCAACCCCGCTTAAGTTCTCGACCCTCGGAATATTGTCTTCGGAGTTAAAAGCGTTTTAGATATTCCTCTCATCGAAGAATCTGCAAAGTTCACACTGAACACTCTAGCTGCTAGGAACAACGCTCTTACCAGGCCATCATTGCTTTTGCCGGCGCGAAATGAAGCTGACGCAGACCTAGATGTCGACAATGAACCGTTGTCTAAATCAACTTTTTCCGAGACATCCAAGGACATGGCTCTACGCGTGAAATTTCTGTCCCATCCTACCGTTAGACCCTTCTCTGAAACCATACCTCGGACGAGCGATGACGAGGTTGGGAGCTCAATTCAACGACCTTCTTCAGCTCAATCGAATATTTCTGATATTTCAACCAGTTCAGAAGCATCGGATCTTAAATCTCCCGTGTTTAAAACCTTGGCAAACCGTTTGTCATTTTGGAGCAGGTTGTCGAAGAGAGAGCAACGAACTCCAATATCTTCTGAATTTCCATTCATTTCTGAACCCACGTCACTGAATGAGGAGCGACAAGTTCTTGACAAGCTCATGGAAGAGGCCAAGGAGCAACCTACGGAAGTCATAGAAACTATACTAGCATCTACGGCACCCGCCCCGGTGACTGTTGAGGAAAAAAATTCGGAGGTTGAGGCAAAAATCATCAAGGAATGTATTCGAGAACTCAGCAAAGGCAGCATGTATTTTGCCTATAACTTTGGTATGTGTGTAGTTTTTTGTGCCCCGCCTTACCCATGAATCGCGTAGATATCACTCGGTCATTGCAGCATAAGTACGACCAGGTTCTGAGACTCCAGAAGCAACAAGACCTGCTAGCCGGCCTCGGTGCTCTTCCAAATTCTGATAAGCTGGACGCTCATGCTCCTGGTCCAGTGGCTGCATCACCGCTTGTTGAGCCCAACCCGGCCGTACCGTTGTGGCGACGAGTAGACAAACAGTTTTGGTGGAATGAATGGATGTTGAAGCCTTTCATTGAAGCTGGAGTGAGTTTTTCGCTGGAAATCTGCATGCCTTGACTTGACGCACGACTTTCAAGTTGCACCATTATATCCTCCCTCTCATGCAAGGATTCTGTCAAATTGCTAAGTTTACCGTTCCCGAGAATGTGGAAGCCAATGGTGAAGACATACCCGTAGATTTTATCCTCATCTCCCGACGGTCAAAACATCGACCAGGACTCAGATACCAACGCAGAGGAATAGACGAAGCAGCCCATGTAGCTAACTTTGTTGAAACTGAGACAATAATGCGCATCGAGGTTGGGATGCCAATTTGTACCTCATTTACTGCTAAGAATGACCATTTTTTAATTCAATCAGCGCGATGGAAAGGAGAACATATTTGCATATGTTCAAATCCGAGGCTCAAGTCTGGGCACCAGTTAACATTCGAATACTTGATTTTTGCTGACTGGTTTACAGTTCCTTTGTTTTGGACGCAAACTGGTTATGGCCTTAAACCACCGCCTCTGTTGGCTACCGACAGGACGCATGAGCAGCATCTTGACGCTCTCAAGAGGCATTTCCTGAGGACAGTCCCTGCTTATGGTCCCCTCGTTTGTTTTCATCTCTGTCATGAACTATGTATGGAGGGCTGATCCGGTCATAGACGGTTGTCAACCTTGCTGAACAGCATGGAAAAGAAGCTGTCGTAACGAATGCCTTCGAAGAACTTATGCAAGAGCTCAATATGAAAGACACACAGTAGGTTTTGAATTCTGTATGTCGTAGCAGCGCTACTACCACTGGCATAAAACAGATATTGCAAATATGATTTCCACGCGGAGACAAAGGGCATGAAGTACGTTTTAACTTAGATTCAGAGTATATTTTCGTCTGTTCACAAGTTTCATGGAAGGTATGAAAATATTCACGGCCTAGTTGACAGTATGGAACGGACATTCGAGACACAAGGGTATTACGCTCGTTTCCCATATGCTTCGTGCATTCTCAAGAGATTTATAGTTACTTCTGGATTTCAAACAACACCGTCTTCTCGCACCAAAAAGGTGTTTTCAGAGTTAATTGCATCGATTGTCTTGATAGAACGAATGTCGTTCAGGTAGGTTCTCGTGCTCTTCTAGCTTTTAAAGACCTGGCTTGACTCTTTTTTTCAGTCCGCCTTCGCCAGATTTGTGCTGCAAAAGCAGCTGGGGGCGTTGGCATTGTTGAACCCTACCAATTCAGGTAGAACAGACGCCGACCTCTGTTTCAATGACGGTATGTTGAGTACTCTTTGCAAAGAGAATAATAATTTACCTTTGCACAGTTTGGGCAAACAACGGCGATGCCATCAGCCGTGCATAGTGAGTGAATTTCGCTTTTTTGTCTGATATAACATACATATTCAACAAACCTTAATAGCGCCGGAACTTCTGCATTAAAGGTTTGATTTAAGACCCGTCATAAGAACTGTGCTCATGTTAATAAATTCTTAGGGCGATTTCACGAGGTTTGTGCGAATGATCTGAGCAAAACTTATTTACGATTTCGAACTATCAGGACTGGAAAACGCGATATTGCCGGGATGCTGAATGACGGAGTCAATTCTTTAGCAAGGTTAGTTCCTAGTTGCGAGGAATGACTTTCAGAAATTACCTCGCTTCTAGAATGTACACGTCCACCTTCAGTGACTGGTTCAGTCAAGCAGTCATTGATTTCATGTTGGGCAATCGAGCCATATCTGTGTTCTCGGAGTTTCTTCTGAAGCTTAAATCGACGGACCCTCGAGACCTTATACGTCTTTCGAAAATTCGCGCGGAAGCTATCGCCACTTCGGCATCGAGGGTGTTACCGGAAAGCGAGCAATTACTGTCTGGATGGACTTTATTTTCTCCTGAAGACATAAATACCAAGGTCGGCATCAAGTTTGAGGAAAAGGTGTTGTTATTGGTGAGTATGGACTGAAGGATCATTTTAATATTCAAACTGATTATTCATTTGAAAATTCAGTCGGTCAAAGCGTTGTACATTGTAGTAAGTGCAGTTACGAAGATCTCATTTCAAGAAGACTGGTAAACTTGACACCCGTTAGAGCTATGATTATACCCTAGAAAAAGTCAAGTTATATACCCGCATTCCACTTGGCGATATTGTTGGCATTAGTAAAGGTTTGCCTTTGCTCAGTCCTGTGCCATGGACTAGATTTTAAATACCATTGCAGGCACATATATCTTATCGCCACTTGAAGAATCAAGCCGGGACCCAGAGCAAAATGCAGGCTTCCTTATAAAATGGAATTGCTCCCACCAAGAATCGCGCGTCACAAGCTATTCTGTACGAAATAGTTTGAATGCCCGTGGACCTTCGCCGACATTTTCGTCGTCAACATCAAGAGCTCGTCGTCGCCGGACCAATACGCTTCCGATCCTATCCAACGTGTTGAGCAGCGCTTCGTTTATCACGGCAAGTTCGGGGGAAATGAACTATGCCGCGTTCAAGGTGCTACCTGTGGACTCGGCGCGAATTAGAAGAGAGTCAAGTGCGATGAGCGAGTTTTATGTTGCGATATCTGATGAGATGCAGAGTGCGTCAACGTGCAGAGAGGCTGCTGATTTGGTTGTGGATAGAATTAATCGGGCATGTGAAGATGTGGGAGGCGTACAAGGTCACTTTTTAGTTCAGGAGGATATAGTAAGGTGAGTTTTCTACCTTTCTCTGCTACCTTCTTTGCATTTGCGTACGACTTGACTTACGACTTTTTTCTTTTAGCCTTGCGGAGGCACAGCGGATGACGAGTGTGTACGCGAAGATGGAGTATGGTGTCAAACGACTGTTGTGGTTCGGCAGCTGAAACCTGAGATGGACAGTGTATTATAATGATGACATGGACATGGAACGGTTGTATATCCCAAAGTAACGATGAATGGTAGAACCTTCCGCGCTTCACGAAAACATTTGTTTCCACTCGTGAAGGATCTACCACAATGGATCTGTGTTCAGAATTCAGTCTTGGGGATTTGAACGAACCGCTCTAATGTGGGCACACTGTAACTTACAAATAAGAACGTATATTTCCCAAAAGAAGGCTTTGAACTTTACGATTGCATATGAATTCGTTTCTGGTCTCTTAACGTGCGACTTGTAGTAACCGCAAATGTTAACATTTATGAGCAAACACCCTTTCAAGTTCTTGTCACTGACCTCACCTTTAAGGGTAGCGACTGAAATGGAACTGATGAATGTGGATTATTATAAGAGTACAATAGTCATGGAGAACCCAGGTCAGGGCAATGAAGCTCAACGACGATAATCAGAGATTGCTGCAACACTCACCAATAACTTTGCACCATACAGCCTAACGAACACATCGCCGAAGTTGATGTGGCCACTGGTAGCGCTTTGATTTTTTATGATGGGGGCGACCCTTCTACCATAAATGAAGCCTGGGAATCATCGAAGACACTCGGAGAATAAGTGGTTGTGAACCAGGGTGATAACTTTGAATACTCCGCGACGTATGGCATGGATCCCTGACTGAGCGCTTCGGGCCAGGTCATGTAGCAAACTAAAATTCCTGCGGGAGAGGGCCAGAACAGGCGGATCAGCGATGAGTGAGAGCTTCATGTTTCATTATCCCCCTCAAGTCTTTATATGAACCTGACGACTATGGCACATATCAGAGACGGATACATCGTCGACATACCACCCGTATCCAAAAATTTACCGCCTAATCCTCTCCTTGGATACAATGGGCCCCGCACTGCACCGCCCTCCTTAGACGGCTCATCATCCAGCGTGACCCAGAGTACTCTCGCGCATCGAGTGTTGTTGAAAGACCAACGTTGTTTGATCACTGGTGCTGTTTCTACTCAACTACAAGCTTGCCACCTCATAAACACAATTCGTATGAACGTGTGTAATCGAGCGGAAAAACTCCCTCTAAAGCAAGAAGTAGTGCGTTCCGTCATTTTTAACACACTAGGCAATAGTAAAGCCTCTCGCCTAGGAACGGATCCTCACTCGACAACAGTTTGGTGGAGTTGCAGACTTTTTCTTGGACAGCCTACAAAATTGTATTGCCAGTGAGTGCCTTTCTACTCTGACAGATACATTCCGAGCGAGCGTTCACAAACACATCCAGTGGAGACTCAGTGGCATGGCGGTCTCGATACATATGGTTCATTCTGTATTACCGTCCCAATCCATCAAGTCCTTGAAGTTACCTCAGCGCTACAGACAAGTAATCGAGAGTGGGATACACGAGCCGAAGTTGATTCGAAGGCTTTGCGTGATTTGGATGTGCGTCAACTACCATTCCCCTAAACGGCCTGAGCCCCTATATTTCTTCCAGATAACGAAGGACCCTTTTGTTGTCCGAAAATGTACCCTTCTGGTGCTTCGCCCCGACATTTTCCTCCCCGACAACCGACCGCTTCTAATCAACACTGCCCGTACACTTAGAGATCCTGGTGGGCCCTACCCCTCTAAATCCCAGAGGTCTTCGTGGATCCCCTACTATTCCGAATCTCACCTGTCCTACCTCGTAGACTCATCCAATCGCTCGTCCTACGATTTCGATTTCAAATCTCTGCGTCAACCGCAGGATTCCCTATCCACCTTTGCTCTGTTGGTCAATACCAACTCGAAGCTCCAGAATATCACGCAAACATCCCAAAGTGCTATTCTTATACATTTCGCTCAGTTTGTTAAGGATGCTGTCGCTGCCATTTTTCATGTTCCCAAGGAGATTCGGTACCAAACTCTGTCTCTGATCCCAGGCCCATCCTCCGAATCTCGTAGAGAAGGCGGTGTTCAAGAAGGACAAGATTCCATGGATCTCGATCGTCAGGATGGCGGTGTCGTTGAGGAGGGCCACTCCAATTTTGCCAATGACTTTGAGGAGTACGGTTCTGACGAGGATGACGAGCCGGACACAATCAATGGGCTTACTTTTGCCGAGATGAGGACTGTTCTGCAGCGAGTATCGGATGGCACGATTTCAGGCCCTGAACGAGGGGAGGCTGCGATGCTAATGCTTGGAATGGCAGGAGGTAAGCTTCTGTTGCTCCATACCACTTTACTCTCTCTCTGATTCCAGGCGCTAGGTCATAAACGTCCCCAGGCGCTCTCTCCATTACTCACAGATTCCGCATAGGCAGTCTTCCACGGGATATAGCGTTTCGTCTGCACCTCGATTGTCCACAACTGTGTTCTCCGTCGTAAGTAGACCATGAAGCGAAAGAAACCCATATGATACTTCTTTTTTTCCCTCCGATCTCGATGTTGAATTTGCTTCACTATCATCGGTATGTACATTACAATTTTGGGGTCCTATGAAATTAGAGCACACTACCTCAGAGACGAGGACAACCGATACGCTCGTCAGCCTGGTGGTATATTAGGTATGATCAGTTATCGAACAGAATCGTGATTGGATTCTTATATTCTCCATGACCAAGTGACCCTTGTTCCTCCTCCACATTTGCAGCATTGGATTCCCTTTTCAACCCAAAAAGAATATTTCTCAGAACCACGTCCTCTAGCGCATAGTTAGTCTTGAAGGTCCAGCATGGTATATAGAACACTGTAAACAGAATATAAGCGAAAACAACTAGCTGGATGGCAAAAAAAAACATACATCGGAATAGATTTGTGATCTGGTCACATTCATAATGACACTCTCTTCGTCACTCGCATGTGGGCGATGATTGCCATCATCATGTTCCAAAATTTCTTCAGAGTCCAGAAACCGGCCATCGACCAACACTGGCGTCTCCGGCCTTGACTCGGAAATTTCTAGATCTGGAAGCTTGGACATTGTCATGCCGGCTTCGAGACTCTTTTTTGAAAATTTACGAAGGTGGATCATCATGCGACATGTGAATATTCCGATAGATGCGTGGAAGGGACTTTATCGTTGTAGAATTTTGGTCAGTCTTATAGGAGGGTATTAAGGGGGGAAAAGGCAGCCTACCCCATTGAGAACCAAGGAATAGGTGAATAAGGCTTGAAATCATAGAAAATTTGCGTCGAGCTTCGGTGAGTCAAGACTGTAAAATAACTTACGACGACCATCAAGTTGGTGATAAGGAGTAGAATTGTTATCCTAAAAAAACGGTAAATTTGGCGAATGTTTGGTATTCTAGTGATAGACCTACAATGCGAAGTATAAAACGTTCTCGTGGATCATGACATCGGCGAGTAACACCTTTCTCTTGAGAAGCTTGCGTTCCGACGATGAAGTGATTGCCTTGTATATGACAAATCCAAACAAGATGATTTCGAAAGCGGTAGCTGTGATATGATTAAAGACGGTAAGGGATCCTTTCTGGACTGTGCAGGCAAGGTCATACCAGGGAGCCACTGTGCCCATTGGAGGGCGCCGTTGATAGCCGGACATCCAGGCAACGGCATATGCACGAAACGAGATATCATGCTCGCGCGCTTCATAGCGTTGAACACCAAAAGAAAAATGAAGGCCAAGATGGACATCCCAAAGAGAACACCATTGAAGATGGCAATCTGATGTAAAAAAACATCAGAGATTCCTTAAAAAACAGAGTTACATGCATCCCCCACCTTTTTGTTACGATTGAATAGAGCGTAAACCCTCATTTGCATGATAATTTCAACCAACCACAAACTTATCGCGCCGGCCACTCGTGAAGAAGGATCTACCGCAATGCATCTATGTTCAGAATTCAGTCTTGAGTTGTCCACAGCGCGACTCAGGAGAATTGAACGAACCGCTCTAATGTGGGCACACCTCTGATAGAGAATGCATGGATTTGAAGGACATATAGTATCAGGTGAACAATCGTGTAGTAGCGTAGCTGGGTTCATGATCATACGAACAATCCATGAGATCAAGATGCGACGTAGACTTACAAATAAGAACGTATATTTCCCAAAAGAAGGCTTTGAACCCTACGATTGCATATGAATTCGTTTCTGGTCTTTTAAAGTGCGACTTGTAGTACTGACCCAGAAATACTCCACCTAAGCGCAAAATGTTTATGAGCAAAACACCTTTTCAAGTTCTTGTCACTGACCTCGTCTTCAAGGGTAACGACTGGAATGAAATTAGTGATGAACGTGGGTTATGATAAGAGCGGTGTCTGACACCCACAATAATCATAGAGAACCCAGGTCAGGGAGGCAACTGCAAAACATGAAGCTCAACGACGATAATCAGAGATTGCTGCAACACTCACCAATAACTTTCAAAGGAATAAGGCTTGCACCATACAGCCTAACGAACACATCGTTGCTGTCAGCGCTACCAGGCGCATTCATATTTTTTATTTTATTTGATTTGATTTTTTTTAATGATGGGGGGCGACCTGCACCTGCCACGTCCGAGTCTTGAGAATGTAAAATTATCCCCCCAACACACTTTTTATATGTCTTCGCCGCCCAAATCCCCACCACCTTTCTACCATAAATGAAGCCTGGGAATCACCCCTGAGAATAACCAGGGTGATAACGCTCCTGTGTTTGAAAAAATACTCCGTTCGCCGACATGTAGCATGGACCTGACAAGGATGTCTATATCGCATTCCGTTCATAATGAAAGCTGACCAGGGTATACTGTAGCAAACTAGAATCAGTCCATGCGGGAGAGGCTCTCACACTGTCACTGTCAAACGAAGGCCAGACCGCTCTCGGAAAATCCATTGAAAGATCATATTTCTGAAGATCAAGTGAAAATCATCGATCATATTTGATTTGATCTTACCATAAAGACTGCGCAGTTGCCAAAGAAAGTAATCCCACACGAGTTGGCGGCTGTTGGCGGTTTGAATTTTGGCTTGCATCAGTAAACGTACACGTGGTATGTGTGAGTATGTTAAGGTATATTTGACATACCTTTCCCAGCTCGGGGTAAATTTTCCAAAAAAATTTTAAATGCCGCTCTTGTGCGCTGACACTTATCATTAACCTTCGAGAAAGCCTCTCGCTTGTTGAATGACTACCTGACCAGCGGATGACCTCGGAGGTAAAAGTAGCAACCAGAATCCCGCAAGTTTTTGCATCCCCACTGGTTATTCCAATTCAGAAGATATGGCCGCAGTGCGGACATCCTACCGAAGCTACTCAAAGGGTCTCTTGCCTTGGGACAAACCGGCAAGCTCACTCGGTGCTCACTTGGTAGCTCTCTGGGTGGAAGCCATCATCTACGGTGGTTTCCTCGTCTTGTTTGGAGTTTCACTATACATCCCGTTGTACAAAAGATTACACGAAAATGTCAATTGGGCAATGATGTTTGCATCAATGCTTATGTTTTTTGCTTATCATGGGAGTGAGTACAAAATTGATGTGTGAGCGGTTTGAACAAAATCTGAGGTTTATGTAGCATATCGTCTGTGCTATACGACACAGTCTCAGACAAGAGCGTTAGAGTGCTATAAAAAAAATATTGCCGATTTCTTTTTAACTTAGTGGTCGGTCCCGTTAAGACTCTCAAACCCGGACAAGTCTTGGACGTTCAGCACTCTCATCGGCATTCTTCTCGTTAACCTTATTTACCAATGGAGGTTGTACGCTATTGATTACGATAACTCTGGCCTCCGGCAAACACTAATGATTGTAGGTCACTCTCATGTCTATACTATTCCACAAGGCTAACAGTTAAACACCTTGGAACAGCTAATTGGCTCTTTACTCGATAGCACTCCTTGCCGTGATCGTAACCAACGGCTTTTGGCAGAATTTATTGCTATTGATATTACGGTAAGCAGTCTCTGTTGGTCGAGTGGTGGGTGTAGTTCAACTTGCTTGCCAACAAAACAGCAGGCACCGGCGTTGAATCAAAATAAGTGTATCAAGGAACCACCATGTTGATGACTTCCGAGACACTTAAGATTGTGAAGAATGTGGATTGGATGCATTGCATCCGATTCCCGGAGCAACGATGGATGTACACAGGTTTGAATGCGCTCAAGACGTCAGCTCGGTGTACTCCATTCGAAGCGTTATGTCTATACTATTATAATTTATTTACTGGGCCTTGCCACTTTCTATCACAACTTAATGGCTACCGGTTTAGCCGATCGCTTCTACAGAGTATTGCTTATTTTACCCGGGGCGCTGGCTGAGCGCATCAAGATCTCTAACGACGGTACGGCAATTAAACGTCCACACCAATTTAAATCTCATTCGGACCCGACCTTGAGAGGTTTCGTTATAATTATTTCAATAAGGTTACAAAACGACAATCAGCGTGTGATGATAGTCGGGATGGATGATGATGTACGTCACAGTCTTCAGCGGAACAAACTCGTTGTTCCTCTCTACGATGATTGCATCGGCCAGTACTCGATTGTCACAGTTGCTACCAACTGTTAAATGTTCTACATGTCTACAGCCAGTCCCGCTAACTGACCTGGGCGAACATTCTTGTGCCCCTCCTCCCCCAGTGCCCGCTATACAGATACCCACGACGACGACGACGATGTCTATCTCTGCGCGCCCAGTACCACCGAACAACAACAGATTGAGAATAAACACCGTCGCGAGGGGTCCTCCCTCTCCAACCCAGTCCGCGTTCAGATCGAGTCCTCTCGCACGTGTAGATGCAGACAGTTTGCCTAGACCGAGAGACCCCAACAACAACCTAGCAACCCCAACTCCACTTCGCATCCGAACACCCTCCAATGGCGGCGGATCGTCGAACCAGTCTAGTACAACACCGGCCACTGCACGTCCACAGCAGGTGTCTTTCAACCCAGGTCCGTCGCGTTCTCGTGGGCCTCCTGGTTTACCTGCTGGCCCTGCGCAAGGCATCATACCGCCGCCTCGTGGCCTTCCTCAGCCAAACGGTCGCTTCCCCCCTCCTACGAATGTCGTTCCCTTCCCTCGGGGTCCTCCACCTCCTGGTGGGTATAACGGTCCACCCCAAGGTCCAGCTCCCATCGGTCTCCCTCGCCGTCCAGGTCAATCAGGCAACATTGGCCCTCCTCCAAGCCAAAGATTAGCCAGCAGCTTCCCACTCGTCGTCAAATCCGAAGAGGCCTTCGTTCCCCCTGACGAAAGGGGGATCGACACCAGCTCAGGTGGTGAGGCGGGTATGGCAGGTGTAGGCAGGAGAGGCTTCGCGGCTGCTACGCGTGCTTATATGCTTGCTGCACCGGTAGGGAGACCCATGGGTCCGCAACCACAATATAATAGGAGACCAAGTGCACCGAATATTTTGGAGCTGGATACCGCTGCGCGATGTACGTTATTTCTTTGTTAACGAGTCAATTAAATGTTTATTATTTTCTTCTTTAATAGCCGCTGAAACCCCTCCTCTTTCAGCCGGCTCCGGGTATTCATCACATTCACCTGGGCCAGTCTCTCCACTCCAACAAGTCGATTTTCCCAATCCCAATCTCAATCAACCATCTGCTCAAATCCAACGAACTCCATCTCCGCAAGGTCAATACGTATCCACTCCGACTCCGACGTTGGCTAAGAAACCCCCATTGCCAATTCCTTTCCCACCTCCACCTCCGCTGAAGGTGAAAGAGGCAGTGGCTGTCCCCTCATCCCCTCGTCTTCCTTTCTTTGAGAGATTCAAGAACAAGTTGCCTGGTATGAGTCCTACAACGGATAGGTTTCAAGGGATCCACAATAACAATAATAACGTCAACACACTACCTTCTACGCCTGTTCCAAATTCCTCCTCTTCAGGTTATGGAAGGCCATTTTCTTCCGTTTCTGGCAGCACATCCTCCTCTGTAGCACCAAAACCCCTACCCAACGCACCTTCATCTTCCGCCTCTGGATCCGACTATAGCGGATTGGCGTATGCCAACTCTACAGATCATGAAGACGACGAAGAGCGTCGGGGGAGAAAGCCAAACCTGGCCATGAGTATGAAGTCCCCACCGCTCACCCAAGCCATGTTGCGTTCGATGTCGAATGGGTCCAAGGTTCAGTTTGGAAGTGTTTCGGAGAGGTCGAGGAGCAATGAGAGTGGCGGGAGGAGGAGTTTGAGTCGTGTTCGAGCTGAGAAACGTGTGAATGGAGTGAGGGGCATGGCTCATTCGAGGGATAATTCTTTTTCTTCGTATTCTTCGAATGCGGATAGTGAGTCTGGTGCGGCGAGAGATGGCGTTAATGATCATCATCAACCACAAGCGCAACAGTCCCAATCCCGCCCTCCGAATCGCGATCGCTCCAATTCGCTCATGATTGCTCAAGCTCTGGGGTTATCTCAGAAGCCTCCTAGCGAGTATGCGAGGCTTGGAGGTCCGGGTGTGTACAATGTGGAAGGAAGGATTGCGAGGAGTACGAGTGGGAGTAGTTCAGGGAATAGAACGGGGTTTTCGAGGGCAGGAGGGGAGAAGTGTGAGGAGGTTCCTCCGTTGCCGAACACGACAATAAAGTCGGCGCGGCAAGAGATGGATGTGGGGTCGTCTTCGTCTTTGTCTTCTATTTCGAAATCTGAGAAGAAGGAGACGGAGACGGAGGAGGAGCTTCATCTGCCTGTGGTCAAGGCCCAACGAAGTAATACGATGCAGGGCACGCCTTCTCCTGATTTGAAGACGATCAAGCTTCCGATGCGGGCACAGTCTGAGAGGGAGAAGGATAGGGGTGCGAATGCGAGTGCAAGTGCGGGTGGTGGAGGAGGAGGAGGCGGGGCGGGAGGCGGGGTGTGGAAGGAAAGGGAAAAGGAGAGGAAATATAGGGTGTGTTTGAAGTGTATGAAAGCGATTGAGGATGGAAGGTGGGTTTCGAGTGATGGAGGTGGGATTTTATGTGAGAGGTGTTGGAAGAATATGTATTTGCCCAAGGTAAGTGTTCATTCGTCTTGGGATCCCCTCAAGTTGATTGCTTAAAAATTGAGCGTACAGTGTCGAAGATGTAACCTAACGATCGAAAAACAAGCTGTATCCTCTGCGGATGGACAGTTGAAGGGAAAATATCATAAAGAGTGTTTTAATTGTCATCAATGCCATGTTCGTGAAACTTGAATTTCTTTGATCATTGATTTTTTTTTTAAAATGTTTTTTTTTGGGGGTTCAACAGCAACCTTTCCCAGACAAGACATTCTACGTCTACGACGGCAAGCCTCTTTGCGCTTACCACTACCATGAAGCGAACGACTCGCTCTGCGCTGCCGCGCGGTGCGGTCAACCAATCGAAGGACCCTGTGCGGTATCGCACACCGGCGACCGGTATCATCCCGAGCACATGACGTGCGAGTACCCTGGTGTGGGTGTGGGTGGGTGTGGGGAGAGGCTGAGTGAGTATTGGGAGGTGGATGGGAGGATGTTGTGTGAGCGACATGCGGTGTCGGTTAGTCCGTTTGGGAGTGTAGATGATGGGGAGAGTGAGGAAGGTGGGGAAGAGATGAAGTGGGAGAAGAGGTCGAAAGGGATGAAGAGGGTGACGAGGTTTATTGATCTTACTGGTGGTGGTGGTGGTGCGGGTTTGAATTCTCCTGCTGGTATACCTGAAGGAAGAAGGGCAGACAGTGAGAATGGTGGTGGTAGTGGTGGTGGTTTACGATGACTGCTCTTTGTTTTCTTTTCTCATTCATTTTTTTAAAAAAGGATCATATACTCATATCTATATCTACCATCTCACTTTTTTTTTCAATCTGGATGAACAAACTTCTTTTTTTTTTGATGTATTTATTTATTTCAATCTTCTTTTTTATATGAAATTGTGATTTTTTTAAACTTTGTTACTTACTTGTGTTATATAGGGATGCTTTAGACAATGGTTATTCTTTTTTAAAAAAAATACAGCCGTTTTCAATAAAGGTTGGCAGTCACTTGCTGGCAGGCCCAGGGGAATATTTTTTAGGACTACAAATATTACAAACATCTTTTGGATCGAACATTTATATAAGAAGAAATTTGCCTAGTGAGGGACTTCGCAGCCTGGTATAGGTACATTGAAAGAAGTTTTCATATAATTCTGAAAGGTTATACGGATCGCAAAAGATGAAAGATAAAGACCAAACTTGGCAACAGAGAAGTTGCTTGCTAATTTCGATAAGGTCTCCAGTAAATAGGTCGTTAATTCACTGCCGAATCGGACGGAAAAGATATGTAAGTGGCAATTCATCAATTTGAGTGCTGTAGAATTCTGACATCAAGAGTCTTTAGCCACAGATAATACTGTTGAACGAGGAATGTCTTACTCTCAATGTCCCTCAGCACACGGACATCTTCAGTTGTGACGAAATTGATAGCCTCCCGTCCAGGTCGACCGCAAACACGTTTAGAATAATTTTCTCGGTTGGCGGGAAGGTCATAGTTGATGACTAGTGATTCTTGCTGGACGCTAATCCCGCGCGCAAGAAGATCAGTAGCTATCAATAAACGAGATGATCCTGAGTGGAATTCATTCATTAAGACTTCACGTTGCTTCTGCTCCATGTCTCCGTGCTTTAAAGAAATATATAAGCGAGGGCAACTTGTCATATAACACACAACAGGCTCACCACACCGGAAACAATAATCCCGCGGGCATGCATATTTTCCGTAAGCCAGGCGACCTTCCACCTCGTGTTGCAGAATACAACAGCCTGTGTAGTCAAAGTTTCGCACAATTCGCAGAGGGTGTCTAATTTCCATTCTTCCTTTTCGACAGCAACGAAGAACTGCTTGATGCTCCCAAGGGTCGGCTCATCCCTCTTGACTAAAATCCTTAAGGGTTCGAGCATGAATTTTTCGGTCACCTCCAACAGATCATATGGCAAGGTAGCTGATAGCGAGATAACCTGGGCGTTTTGAGGGAGGAGTTGGAGTACTAGGGAAGAGAGTCAATCTGGGGCTTAATGGTGATTGGTATGTACCCACTTGTGTATACCTGATCCTTAAAACCCCGGGATAACATTTCATCTGCCTCATCGAGACAGAAAATTTTTATAGGGTCAGTCTTGAGCGCTCTTCGATTGATCATGTCGCATACTCTCCCAGGTGTACCCACAACGACGTGAACTCCCTCTCGAAGCTTGGCTATATCCTCACGAACATTCGTGCCGCCAACGCAGGCATGGCATGTAATATTCATAAAATCGCCTAGAGCGATCACAGCCATTCGAATATGTTGAGCCATTTCACGGGTGGGAGTGAGAATTAAAGCATGTGTGCTCTTAACGGATACATCCAGCTGTAATACCTATGTCAGAAAGGCGATCATGGCCATTAGATCGTGAATCCTGACCTGCTGAAGGATAGGAATACAAAAAGTATTCATCTTGTCAACACCAGACGGCGCCTGTACGATGACATCGTGACCTTTAATAATAGGGACAATGGCGCGTTGCTGAATGACAGAGGGAAATTTAAAACTTTGAAGATTATGAGGTTCTCGTAGTGCAAAGATGTATAACATTGACATACCCTAAAGCATGGACTCCGCGAAGAAGTTCAGGCTTCAAGTTCATGCCATCAAAGCTAGATGAAGATGTCGGTTTGGTTGCAACGGTTGGTAAAGCCTGAGGATTCCCTGCTCACCTGTCCACAACCCGATCCCAGTTGGACTCGATCTCGTTCTCAGCGATATCATGGATTTCCTCACTGGAAAAAGGTGGTGTCAAAAAGTGAATAATCAAGCTGGGTACAAGAAGTGATTAAGAAATAAGCGAGTTCCCAACATACCGTGCTATATGTATAAATCTTATTAACGACAAGCTACACAGAACCTGACCTCAGGCCTCACCATCACTGGCAGCACCGTCATCGGCAGCACCATCTTGGATATCGGGTCTAGATTCCACTACTACCTCTTTCAGATTGGCGACAACCGTCTCCCAGCCTTCCCAATAGATTTCAACCAATTGACCATTGCAGACGTCATCTTTGGTGAAAAGTGCGATACTTTCGTGTGTTGAAGTGGTCGGGAACATTCTCCGACACATGTTGATAGTCGCCTTTTTACATTATTATTGAGCGAATGAAAACCACGTCTGGGTCTGGGTCAAGGTGTGCGCAGAAATGCTCACCTCGTAAGTAGCATGACGGGGCCCAAGCTTGCGTTGGCCTTTATAAGTGTAGATCATCGACATTTCCAGACACTTCGGGGTTATCAGTATTTATATGCCATTTATATTTGTTTCCTATTGTTAATTAAGTGTTTAAAATGTTGAA
>QDKV01005272.1_pt1 | contig 42972 bp, 48 predicted proteins | sample 1861101 | NCBI WGS metagenome assembly QDKV01 (sample SAMN04275158, study PRJNA302643) | Fungus metagenome, whole genome shotgun sequencing project. | isolation source: fruitbody | host: Mallocybe terrigena | place: Sweden | collected 2013
AACAGTCATTAAGCCTCATTAAGCACACGCCAAGCATGCCTAAGCATTGATAAGCAAAATTGATATTTTCCTGATGCTATTGGGACCAAGGATCGGGTTTCATCGAAAAGTTCAAAACTGAACATCAACCTGTATGCAACGACAATGAAATTTGCAAGGGCTTAGGATTGTCGACTCTGCAAGTCCAACAGGCACATAACGAGCAAGCCGGATGCAATATCCGTGACTCTGGAAATCCAAAAAATAAGCAAAGCCTCGATTATATCTTACTAGATTCTTGACTTGACCACCTATGTTGTGTGATCTAGATTGTCTTGGTATCTACCATTTTTTTGACTGAAAATAACATATTCTTTTTGTCACCTCCTTTGAGTACAGTAAACAGCAGCCGATTGGTATCTAGTTTACTTTTCTTCGTCTGACGCTTCACTTTTGCTAGCAAGTTGCTGAGCTTCGAACCAGGCCTGTTTTCACAAATTCATTTGGGATACTCTGCACAGCCTTCTGCCCACAAGTTTTTGGTACACACCAACTCATTTGGTGTCAATTGGCGAACCACCATGCATTCCAGGATGACCTATTAACAGCCGAAGGCTTCCTGTTCTGTGTAAAAACTGTTCTAATTCCATGAATATAATTAATATAATACAATAGAAATACTACGAAAATGAAGAGAAGCATTTACAAGGTCACTGTCACCCAGGTACTAGGACCCCAGCCGTTGCAAAAGGCAACTTCGCGAAGCAACACAGACCGTGTCCTTCTCGACAACTGTAGCTCCGCAACGTTTACGTAAATGCTTTGGAGAACCATCGCCACCCGACTAAGGCCTCTTGTATCAATGTCGTGCTCTTCAGCGCTCCTCAATGGGTCACGGAAGCCATTCTCAATAGCATCTGGGACGACGTAATCTGCCTCTCCCTGGTTCTTTGTCCCCCCGACTGTTATTTGAAGCATTTGTATATCTTTTCCCGAATGAGAATGTGTAACTTGTTCGAATCACCTTAAGTTGTTGCATAACAAGCGATTTCCCGAGTGTTTATTTGACTTGCCATGACTGCCTGAGTTACAGTAAGTTCATATGCATATGCATGGACTTGAGGTAGGCGTTGATCCTACACGCGAAATAGTTACTGCTGATACCTTGAGATGGATTTCGATGCAGTGTGTGGAACCTTGGTTGTAGTACAACGATCGCGACTCGGATACTACCCAACCCGATCACCTCTAAGCGCTTCCTCACCTCACCCGTCTTGTTTAATACTAGGCGGTATATCTTCCTCAATAAAAAGGGCCTCTTTGGACAGCCATTATGTTTCCTGGGCCATCATTTTCACGGTCACCCCCTCTTAAGCAGTTTTCTTTGCGTCGCCTAGCCTCTATGTTGTCAGATACATTTGATTCTGGTCTTCCAATGGCGGGACACCACTTCCCTCCTAAACATTTAGCGGGGCTCAGAACTTGTCATCTCGGCCGACAACTCGTTAATCTTGATTCTCTCATACTCTGGACTATGCCTAGATGCTCAAAACACTGGAATGACTTTTTGGCTCGACTTGAATCAGGATATAAAGAACGGCTTCACCTTGGCTCTAGGACCCAAACCTCCTTTACCTGGGTGCCGTTTTGCTTGTCTAACAAGTTTTTATGGGCGACATACGCCGAAGGTACCATTTATATTGTCGACATGGAAGGACGCAACTATCGAGTTGGAAACACCCACACCTACGGCGCTCGTCTGAAATCGAAAGGCCGCCTTTGGAAACACCAGAAGAACTACTTTTTTCGCTTTCAACATATCATCTATCCTTCGTTCTTCTTTATTTTCTCGAGGAAGAGCCGAGGTTGTCTACTCACCCGGGCTTGGCTGACATGTTATTTGGATCTCCAAAAGATTTCTCCTCGCCTTCTTAATTATCAATCCTTTTCGAGAGTTCATTCGACATTCAATTTCCTGCGTTACTTCGGTCCAAGGCGTTTAAGGTCATCTCGTCGTGTCCTTGTAGATGGTGATGAATACCAGATCATGCATGTCGGCCGAGGCGCATTTGCAACCATCACAAGAGTCTTACACAAACCATCTGGGGACATGCGAGTAATGAAGCGCATCGTTTTCGACAAAGCTGATCTCGCGAAATCGCTCGCAGAAGCAGAAGTCGACACCCTGAAAGCCGTGGCGGGAAGCGTCTGGTTCCCTGTGCTGCTCAACCATTTTAAGGACGATGAAGAATACATCATTACCATGGTAAGCCCTTCTGGAAAATGACGACTGCCACTAGCTGATTGGAATCTTGTGCTGCAGCCATTCTATCGTCGCGGAGACATGGCGGGATTGACTGAACACAAAGGTTTCCTTGGCCGAGAACTAGCTCGGTTCTATTGTGCTCAATTGGTGAGTAAATTTATTACCCCCCTCACTAATTTCTTGGTTGTGACCACGCTGCAAGATCCTGGCCATCCAGAGTCTGCACAAGCAAGGGATTATTCACCGAGATATCAAGCCTGAAAACATTTTTCTTGACGAGAGCGGTCATTTAATCCTCGCCGATTTTGGCTTGGCAGAAAATATCGGCACCTTTGACGGAGATGGAGAAGAAATGGAGAAATTTCCAACCTGGCTAGAAGCTAAAGCTAAAGGCGGGGACGATTATCCTTTACTCTGGGTCGATGGTAATAATCCCCTGGGCACACGGGGAGTAGCTGGGACATTCTGGTACACCGCTCCCGAGGTATTCAGAAATGAACGGTATTCCTTCGGCATGGATTATTATTCTGTTGGCGTCATTTATTATGAACTTATCACTGGTCATGTTCGTAAGATTCGTCTCCAGATCAATTCCTTGTTGACTTGTTCCCATTAGATACCCTTCAATAATTTCGAACCATACCCAGAGACCAAGCGACCTCGGGTCGACTTTCGACAGAAGCCTGGCCAAGTGAAGAACTTGGATACTTGGGAGAAGGAAGCCATATTCAAGGTCTGTCGGACGTACTAAATTCCGTTCCGACGAAACGCAGAACCTGAGGCCTGACTCTCCGTATCAGATTCTTGCTTCTAATCCTAGAGATCGCCCTCAAACGGTCACGGAACTCAAAAAGATTCCCTTATTTTTCGGATTGTAAGGTCTTCAAGTTTGAATTCTGTGCCCACCTTTCTGATCTATGAGCGCCACGCACTCAGGAATTGGGAGAGAATGATTGCAAGAGAGATTTTGCCCCCTCCACTCCCATTAGCACTCCACGAGAGTTTTTCCCCGCTGGGCTCTTGAGAGTTTGGGCCGTGACGTTTTGGGTTGTATAACCCTTTCCCCTTGTGGTCTGCACCGCTAGTTATCTTAGTTTAACAATCTTGAGATCACGCTCAATGGAACAACTTTAGAGAGCACACAGGTATTACCCACCTCACCACCAATCGCTGCTCTCCGCTATTCTTGAGTCTTATCGCCGCTTGAGTTGGTGCATCCGGTATTCTAGACTTGGCTGACGCCCATTGGTTCCAAACTACCTGAACGAGTCATTTCTGGGGTCGATATCCAGATCTTTCATTGTAGTGATCTCTCTTGATGCTAGAACCAACTTGTCGGATGAAAGAAGAACTCCAATTACCATTGTTTGATCCTTGATCTACCCGATTGCGAGGCTGCAATTATACCATGTCTCCGTGGATAATCAAAATACTGAATTCCCGATTCGAGTCATATTATGCAGGTAGAACCAGATAAACCAATGGAATTCTTAGTGGTATGAATGCGTACAGTTGTAGCGCGGGTAAAATGCGGAGAAGTGTGTGAATGATCCTATGTTGTAGCCTGAAAAACAGTTTCATTCTCCAAGCTCTTCCTCCTCAGCCAGAAACTTCTCCGCTTCGAGAGCGGCCATACAACCGCTGCCAGCACTGGTAATAGCCTGCCTGTATCGCTTGTCCTGAACATCACCAGCAGCAAAAACCCCTTTCACAGAGGTCTGAGTGGTCCCGGGAACAGTGATGATATAGCCTTCAGGATCTGTCTGTAACTGCGAGCTAAAAAGAGCGGTGGCTGGCTCGTGACCTTTACAGCAGATAAAAGGTAAGAGTATTTTTGTGCGAAAACATGTGAACGACTTACCAATAGCGTAGAACAACCCATTCACTTGGAGGTCTCTTTCCTCTCCTGTAAGGACATTTTTAATTCGCAGATTGTTTAAGAGATCGCCATCCCCTTGACATTCTACGGCTACAGTATGCCAGAAGACGGTCTAGGACTATGGTAAGGTAAACTTCCCTAAGAAAAAACACTACCCACAATTTTCGAGTTATTCTGCAAACGCTTGGCCATGATTTTTGAGGCCCTCAGTTCACCACGTCGAACGAGAACATACACATGTGATCCAAATTTCGTCAGGTCTATTGATGCGAGATCAGTAATTTCAAAATTCTTGAAAATTCATTGGCTTACATGTCGCTTCTTCTGCTGCAGAATCGCCCCCTCCAATAACAGCTAGTGGCTTTTTCCTAGAATAATAATAAAATGTCAGTGGACAAAGAACCATGTTGAGTACTCTACATACCTGAATATAGGAACAGCACCATCGCAGACAGCACAAGCACTAATACCGCTTTGCCAGTATGTGTCCTCTCCTTTCAGGTTAAGACGCTTGGCACTTGCACCAGTTGCTATAATCACTGCGTCGGTCGTCTCGGGTTCCTCATTTTCTTGTCCCTCTCTCCAGTATCTGAAAGGGCGTTCAGAGAGATCAATCTTTGAGACCGTCTCAGTAATGACGCTAGTGCCAAATCGTATCGATTGTTCACGAAATTTGTCCATTAATTCTGGACCCAACACACCAGAAGGGAATCCAGGAAAATTTTCGACTAATTTTTTACAGAACATGAACGTGAACAATCAGCCGGGCACGGTGGAACAAGTTTTGCGCACCATCGGTGGTCGTCGTTAATTGACCCCCAGCAGCAAATCCGTTAGCCATGAAACCTTCGAAGAGTACAGGCTGAAGATTTGCCCTTGCAAGATAAATTGCAGCGGTGTGGCCTGCAGGACCAGCTCCGATTATAACCTACAGCAAACGAAATTATGAGCAAATATCAACACAAACGAATTATCCTTTCACTAACCACTTTCGAATGCATCTTTCTACTCTTCTCACCTCTTCCTAACGGTACAACGGGTGCCATTGTATGCGATTGCTTGTATGTCGCGATAGCAGAAACCACTGATACAGAGGCCCAACTCTTGCGAAGGGCGCTTCTGAAAAATGTGGGAGACAGCGCTATTGGAAACTAGATAACGTATCGGTCCTGGTATCGGATATTATACTATCATAGGGTGAGGGCAGAGTTTGAGTCCACGTGATAAAAAGTGCACAGGATTATTAATTTACAAGATTAGATCACTTATGATGATAAGTAAGCGACGGGGACGGACATGAATTTGTATTTAAATTGTATAATCCGCAAAGGTAGCAAAACGAAATTTGATTAATAAGTGCTGGCAACAGTCCCAATCCGACCGCCATCCACAAGCCACACTGCCCCATTGACATAAGCGCCAGCACGGCTAGCCAAGAAAAGTATCGTCCCAGCCATATCCTGTGGACACAGGATTAACAATCTCGGCATGCTCCTAACGCACACGGGAAAACATACCTCTTCAGTACCTACCCTCCGTAGCGGAACTGTGTCAGCTAGGACTTGTGGATTCAGTTTAAATGTTGGGGTGGGCGATGTTGTCATTGCTACAAATACAAAAAAATCAGATTTAGCGAGGGCATACGAATGACATACCAGTCGGCCACACGCCAGGGGCCAGGACGTTACTGCGAATCCCCCACGGAGCCAGGAGGTTTGCCATCATTTTTCCTAGATGCGTGCAGGCCATTTTTGAGAGTGTATATGAAGGCGAAAGAACCTTGGAATCTATTCGGAAAGATCCAGAGGATGAAACGGACAACACCTGCGAAGCGTGGTAGGGTGGCACCGGAACGTCTGAGGAAGACACCCTAAACCCAAGTCTCTGTCTGCGAATATTTCCCTGGTGAAGTAAATCGAGGAAGGCCACTGTAGCGTAGTAGACGGCCGTGACATTCGTGGCAAAAGTGTCCGCAAAATCTTCAGGAGACCCGGAGTTCCATAGTACACTTTGGAAGGCCTTAATGGATGCAATTGATGGACCAGGGATAGGAGATGAAGGTGGAGAAGGGAGATCCACTGTGTTTGTGGTACCATCTGGAGACGGGAGAGGATGCGGAAATAAATTTCTCGCAATCCCCGCATTGTTAATGAGCATGTCAATATAACCATGCCTCGCTCTAATACTCTCCACAATAGTTAACAGCCCTTCACGATCCGTGATATCTCCTTGAACGGGGATAATTCGATCAAATTTCTGAAGCCAAAGAATTGTCAGCATATGTTCACATATATAATTTAGAGAAGGACAAGGAGGTGCCCAGAAAAGAGGAAGCTCTCCGATCGACCTGAAGTGCGGAGATGGGACGAGCTATAAATCCTGATATTGACGCACATTGTTTTCTCTGGCAGCCAATTGCAAGATGTCCAATCTGCGACCTATAATGTAAACTGTTGCACCGTTATTTTCCAGTGCCCTGGCCATCATTAATCCAATACCTATGGAACATTCAGTCTGTCGATCAAATGACCAAGCACTCCACTTACCAGTCCCAGCACCAGTGATGACGACCACGAGTCCCTCCACGTCGAAGAGATTTGATGGATGGAGCGGATGCACAGGCAGGCGTTCGGGGAATGGATCTACACTTAAAAGAGATTCGCCGGACGAAGATAAAGAAGAGGCGGTCATAAACGTGGTCATATACACAGAGTTCGATGGAAAAGGATCGCGGATTCTCAAAGCACCTCGAGCAAGTGAGGAAACGTGGGCTTGTCAACAGCGAAAGAAGTAAGCTTATGCAGCCATTTTATAGAAGATATGGAAAGTCGTAATCCCATAGCATGCAAATAAACGCAAGGTCCCATGGACTGTTCCGTCGGCGTTTGGGGAAATCTGGTCCGGCTATGAAACGACTGTGTGGGCCAGAGACCCAGAGATGATCTTGATGGCAAAAGGTCAGCCTTATTTGTCCTTCTCCCGTTGCTGCTTCGCCACCATAGGAATGCAGCTTGGCAACTCTGGGAGGCAACATACGGCACGAGAGATCGAGATTATAGTTGTGCCAAGGCGGGTTGTGACTAAATTGATAGAGGTGTCAGAGGTCTACTCAAAGACTATTCATGGCCGACCTAGCTGAATGGCTTTTTCGTTTTGCTCTCTATAAAATCGGTATGTACAACTTCTTGCTGTAACAAGAACAAGAAAAAGTGTACTCCGCGATATCCGAGCGTTGATAACATCCCGCTTCTCCGAAATGAACATCGCGCAAACATAAAGAGACTTAGAGTTTTTGGGACTCCCCGCGATGAACTACTCAAGTCTTTCATTGCTCGAAGCCGCGGTGTCCTGTATCATTTTTGTGCGTCCGACTACAAAAAAATATGAGTTAACGCGATCATGTTCCAAAAGCCCGAAAACTCACTGTTTGTCTTCTGAAACTCCGCGTATTGCCTTCGGGACTGCATGGGAATAAGAATCAGATATTCTAAAGAGTTTTTCGATAAGAAGTCTTGATAGTCAGACGGTAGACCTACATTACTGTGGAGACAAGGCACAGGACCACAGCTTGAAAGGAACTGCGTTATGGACCCTGGACACCTCCACACAAGTCGGCGCCTGCAATATGCTTTGCCTCAAATAAATAGTCTGTTCAACGTTCGATATTTTGACACTAAGCAGGACGCTTTTGATGAGACCTAGCATTTGCTTAAACCAAATTATTTTGCTCTTCCTCTGCAACTTGTTTAATAAACGGCTGCTATGTATCTAGTCTCATCTAAAGTGCTAATGACGTTACTTCTCGAATGGTTTGACCATTGCGTTAGCTCCAGAGGGGTGTTTATATAACGACTCTCGAATTTAGCTTCGCTAAATCACAAAATTTGACATTCATATGCCAACGTTTTGACGGGATGAGATGATCAATCCTTTCCCCTGCCCCAGGTTAATCCCATTATGCGTCACGACGGTGTGAGGCATATATATACAAATGTGGTCATTGTAAGATACCGGGTCATCACGGCGCAAAACGCCACCCTCTCAATGACCTGCAAAGCACTGAAGAAGTCGATTCATTAAATATCAGGAGCCGGTGCCAATTGTGCCGAAATGATATCAAACAGCAGACTGTGCATACGTAGCCTCGAGCCTGGATTTGACGTACTCCCCAGCGGTTATGATTTCATACTTGAAAGGGGATTCGGGAGTAATACAAGTGGATATAGGCTACCGAAACAAAAACTTCAGCATAATAACTCTATGAAAGGCACTGATTAACGCACCTCAAGGAGGACATCGTAATCCGTGCCAAAAAATAGGGGGATAGAATACCTCTCAGCACCAGAGTGGTTGATCACTCGATGCAAGGTTGACTTGAAGATATCATCTTAAGTGACAGAAGTCAGAAGCAGGCAATCAGGGAACTCCTTTCACTTACTTGTCCAGCGAGCAAATTGATCACCCAAACTGATTAAATCGAATCAGCAGAATGTGCACCATCAAAGGCTCAGTAAATGCATGTGAGAGCATTTGAAGAGATATACTTAAGCACCAGCGTGCCTGGAATAGGCACCGCATTAACCCATTTACCAGCAGTATTCTGAACTTGAAGTCCACCATGGTTGTCTTGCCATAAAATTGTAAAGCACTGTATGTGGGAAATTTTTTATTAATTATAACACGTCAATTCAATATCAGGTAGATCAGAGAAAGGTTATTTGACCTCGTAGCTGAGTAAAACTCTATTAGTTGTTTGCCAAATTTACTCGTAGACACAGTTTGCATACTCTGTGTGAGCACCGATACCTATTTGCCTTCCTTCTGGGTCAGTTTCGAAGCTTGTGGGGCTCTGGGGCGGATAATGAAGAAGTCGCATGATCGCAGCAGGCTTGGTAGTCTAAGATCCGTCAACTCGATTAGCACTTGGCTTAATAAATGGTCAAACAATGTGTACCTTATTGTCGAAGTAATCTTCGGGGAGATCAAGAGCGAGCGCGAATATAGGAAAGAGCAATTTCCCAACATAAAGAACCCTATGGCTGTGATTCGAGTCAGATATTCCAGAAGCTCTCTGATATCCGGTAACCTACTAGTAATCAAGGACTGTTCTTTTGAAGCCCGGTAAGTCGGGCCATACATTTTCTCCGGCCATGGCACCGTCATCTCTGAGCAGTGTCTTCGCTCGAGAATCACCGACGTCTACTTCAGGTTCCCAACCCAAGTCAAATCCCTCATGAAGATCACCCAGTCCCTTCACATCTGTATTCTCACTTAAGAGGGCGGTGTAGCCTTTGAAATTTGCGGATTTATGTATGTCCAACTAAAAGGATCATTACGTTCTTTCATTAGCTGGCCGCCACAGAATCCATGAAATGGTGCACTGACCTGGGTCTTGAACTCCTCCGGGAGTGCAAAAAATGCCCTTGCTGCATCAACAGTCTTATTAATAATATCATCAGGGATATCATGCGATTTTACTGATCATTCGAATTCAAATATGTCATCCTCAACGATATGTGATAGGGCGGCTGTACCCACTCACTGTAAAAAAATCCAACCTTGGTTTGATGTGTTAGTTGGACTGAACTCTATGCGTTAGAAGGCTCACGTTTATACAAGCATCTCGAATAAGATTAGCGAGCTCTCTTCGCTTGTGTGGATCGTTATTCCAAGCATTCCTGATGTCACTATCGCAAAGTATTCGTCAAAATTATCTGACCTGACGAAGGGTGAACAACATCACTGGAATCTCTTCAAATGTACTGTCTGTGCGCTCCGGACAAACCGAGGGCAAAATATTGGTCTCTGAATGTGTCTCCGACATGATATTTGGCGATAGAAGACAAACGCCACACTGGTATATCCGCGATCCGGACCGGACGTGATTATTATAGAAATGCAAATCAACAACATTTATAAGGACATTTTGTATTTTCCATTTGCAAATTCGAATCGTCAAAGTCTCTAAGTCATACGACATCAAAAATAACGGTATAACACAATTTTCATCTTTGGTCCACTGGCAGATTGAAATAAAACGCTCTCAAACACAAGTTTCCCGGATTAAGTAAGTCGGAATATGTTAAAGGGACTTTCGCAACGAAGGAAGCGCGCTGATGCAGAAGTGATCATGATGTCTAGACAGAGGAAGCAAGATCACGGGCGAAATGGAAAAAGTCCACGCTAGAAGCATTAGCGCCGTACTTGTAGATCTAAGAAATCATTCATCAGTTGACAAATCAGCAAGAGAAAAAGTCATAGAATAACGCACAAAATGAGACGAAACCCAGCTGGAAAACAAGGCTCGTTGATAGGCTTCTGGTAGCCTCTTAAGCAACGTCTCCAAGCCAATACGGTCCACCAACGTCTTGGGAATGGCCCTCTTCATAACTCCGTATCGACTGGCAGTATCATCGAACAAATCAGAACTCTCCAGCTCGGCTTGGAGGTTGTTCAACATCTGCGACAACTCGTCGGAAATGGCAGTGCGTGTTTTGGTACCTTGCAAACGCGTGTGTTCCTTCCAAAGACACTGGAACTCGTTGGCTGCGTTTTCGGTGATCTTCGCCTGGATGTCCTTGACGTAATTCTGGTAGAACTCGCTTGGCTTGCCATCCTTGAAGATCATCAAGTCGGTGTACTCCTCAGTAGAAAGGGAGAGACCAGCGAGAACTTCAAGGGATGAGCTAGTGACACCACCCTTGTTGGCACTGGAATCCTTGAAAAGGATGACCTTGCGTTTCTCAAGATAGAGGCGAGCCTGTTGCGTTAAGAAAAGGTTGGCACCCTCGACAATATACTTGAAGTGAGGTTTGCCGTCTGCATCGATGAGAGCTGATACATTCGAGATATTGACGGCTTCCGGGCGGCCACCACAAGGAACGAATAGGTCGGCTTTAAACCTGCGATGAGCCGCGTTCCTAAAGTCTGTACCATCGACAACGATCTCGCCAGCTGGGATAGTAGGAAAAGATTGCTTTCAAAAAAAATCCCTAAAACAGGGCCAAAAATGCAACATACAGGGCAGTTTGATATCTTGATCTTCAGTCTTAACGAGGTAACCCTCATGGCTCAATTTAGCAGTATTGAAATGAGAAACCGGAACACGGAGCTTAGCAAGTCGGACAAGTTCAGCGCGGTTGATGCCGTGAGGATCAGAGAGGACACCACTTCCATCAATCACAGCAATCGTCTTGTCGGAAGAAAGCAAGATTTCATCTAGTGAACCGAATTAGTATATGCTAAAGCTGAAAGATGACGAAAGTAACACACTCGAGCCAAGGTCGCCATCTATTCCAATAATTCAGTCTCCAATTGCCCATTTCGGTAAAGTAAAGAACATACCAGGTCCACCGGTTTGCACCTTGGTAACATCCTTCTCCCGCAGACCGAGGTGCTTGTAAATACCCAAGACATATTGTCTGATAGACAGAGAAGTCATTCCGTACGTGTCATGGGGTACACCTCCAAGCCTCTTGGCACTCTTGCCAGTTGTAAATGACTTCCACCAGGAGTCTGCACCACGCGATTGGGCATGTACTGGACATATTTTTTAGATAAGCTCATGCAAAGACAAGACGAATGGTTATTCACATGCAGCCCAGTCCATCATATCGGCCGTTCCCTCTAAAACGAAAAAAAATAGTTAGCGCCGCCAAAGTAAGTCTAAAATAATTTCAAACTTACCATCAGGACCAAAGAAGAGCAACTCCGGTTTGCCATAGAGATCTACTAGCGACTCTTTGATGCCAGGAGTCAGACCAGGGATGAGGAGATCAATTACCGCCTATGCGTGACGCGGAAAATGAGGTCAATTCCAAAAAGTGACATCGGTTTACACACATCAACGTATTTTTCGAAGCACTTCCTCGGAGCGGCTCCAAGCGAAGGAAGTATGGTACCCTTGGCCCCTCCTTCGGGAATATCCTTGTTCTTGAGGGACTGTGTCGCCGCAAGGTTGTAGTTCTCATCAAATAACATCCTTTGATTGATGGAGTAATTCCTGAAAGAGCCAGTGAGTTCCGACATGGATGACGAACAAACCCTGAAACACTATACTCTTTATTCCTAGACATCACGATTCGAATCCCACCTCTCGCGACATCCCGGAATCGGAGATGAAATCCTCGAAATTCGTTCCCTATAACGATGAACATACCAAAAGGCTTCTTGGGGTATTCCACTTCGGGCAAGAAGTCAGGCTGAAGGCGGAAGGAGAGGGCGACTTTAGTGGGCTGGTAGAAGTTGGTTTTGAGAACATGTTTGTTGAAGATCAAGAAACTCTCCAAGACTTGAAGGTCCTGCTTGTTGAGCACGGAACGGCGAATTTTGTCGTAGAGTTCCTGGTCTGTAAGTGGCTGGACAAGTTTGAGACGTTGATAAGACAAGGTGGGCCTGAATGAAATAATTGACTTGAGAAGCAATAATTTTTTAAAAAGGAAATTCCAATTTACATCAAGTTCGTAGCCTCATCTGAAGGTGGATAGTGAACCATTGCAAAGTTGACGTACAAGAGTCGAATCTAGCCATTCCCATTAGGATATCACCACCACAGAAGGATGGAGACATAATTACATACCAACTCTGGGTAAACATGAATGGTCTGGGCAATACTCTCCCGAGTGAAAGTCTCCTCTCTGAATCTCCTCTTAATGTCATCGAGTACTTCAGCGTGAGCAGGATCGTTTTCATTTAGAAGATTCTTAAGTTGGAGGTAGGCAGGGCCAAGGCGATTGCAGAAATGCTGTGCAAAAATCCATCCGCAATCTACATTATCGTCTTTAGAATGAAAGACATAAAGTTTGGTTCAAAACTTACACGCGTAAACGGCTTCCTGAACAGCGTGGCTTCCAAGAGACTTAGGGAGGAAGAAGGGGTTGTCAGGCAAACAGAAGAGCAGGGACGCTTCTCGCATGACTTGGAAAATTGAGTGTTCAATGGGCGGTGCAGTACTGTTTGGCAGGGGTCCCAAGTAGAGCGAAATAATGGTTACCCCATTCGAGAATTGCTCTGGTACATGGCGTAAGTCCCAAAAATATACAGGAGAATGATTGCGTAACGTACCAACATATTTGCGTGCAGAGTAGAGAGAATAGAAGTGATAAAGGTTGGACAGAGCACTGTAGTATCAAACATAGTGTGAGGACATTATCCCCAAAATGTTGTGAATGTTTACCTAAAGAAATGTGACGTCCCGCCCATCTTGTAACCAATAACCAACCTCCGTTCACGCGTACCTTCGACTTCAAAGAGCTCGATTACAGGACCATAGCGCTGCTCTACATTCCAAATGATCTAAAACGCGTGAATTTTCATCAGAATCCGATATAACACAACACATACTTTTTGATAGATGTCCAAAGTATTTTTTGTGGCCCTATCCAGAAACGCAGAATCGGACACCGTCCTAATATCCGTCCTTTCTCCCTCTTTCAATTGAGTAGGCTTGGCTGGAAAATTACATTTGGTGATAAAATAACATCGGAGCTGCTGGGGAGCAGTGGCAGAGATAGCACCCGTCGAACGGAAAGTCTCAAGTCTATAAGCTAGTTCCGGTGTAGACTTGTCCAAGAATAGTTCGTCAATCCTGTATTGCAGGGTGGGAGTGTCAGTACACGGAGCATATACACAAAATTATATTCGAGGCCGGAACTTGAGCAAAAATATCATTCATGACAGGAATGTTTCCCGCGGGATGACCCCTATCATCACTTCAACAGAAAAAAACGCTTACCTTGTCTCACAAGTCGCGCCAGGGCCTTCCGTGCTTGTCAGACCAGGTGCGCTGGTGTGGATGAACGTCGCGCCATTCCCGTTCTCGTCAATCCGCTCAAGATCAATAACAAGTTTGCTAGGATCATGTTTTGTATACGCCACAATCTTCGCGCCGAATAACGCAATGACATGGTCCGAGATCACCTCACGAGATTCATTCTGGAAATAGGTGTCGTCGATGCCGAGGTTAGAATAAAACCAATCGACTTCGTTCGCGACGAGCTCTCGAGGGATGAACCCCTAAGATCGTGTCATTTAATTGAGAAATTATCTTGGAAAGTTTGGACACACCTTCGCGGCTACTGCTTGTTCAACCAGGGCGCGTTGCTCGTCTTTGCCCTTGAAGATGGGAGTATTGTAACCTGGCTGGTTTTTAACTTTATGCAACGAAGAGTCGCTGCTGTGAGCCGAGTTCAACGGAGATAAGCGCTGAGTGAGAGTGGGCACGCCCAAACGCGAAGCCGCCTCGTTCAAGTTCTCTATAGCCGACATTAATAATAACGATGGCGATGATAAGTGATGATACTAATGTGAGGGAAAGGTTAAGATAAACAAATTATTGTACAACTACACAGTTATATACCTCGTCGGTCACCTGCTCATGTGAGCTCCTACTTCTTGCGCCGGAACATATTTTCTTCAACCGCATATAATCTCAATGGCTATCCACCCTGACGGAACATCCCCCCAAAAAAAATTTTGTACATGTAAGACGGACTCGTCCGGAAGAACCTCGCCATTTGGAAAATACGAACACAATGACGGTCTTATCCGCAATGATTATCCTAGAATCCGTCATTTTGGTTGTGACTACCATTCCCAGGATCAGCTTCGATATATATGCGAAAGTGTCTGAGTTATCCTGTCGAATATCCCAACATTATTAGGCGTTGCATAACACAGTGTAGTATGTCATGTGAACTCTGTAAAGAAAGTGCTAGCTTTTGTAGAGATTCCTTCTGAGTTATTATACCTGCCAGTGGAACTTCAACAATTGTCTTTACATAGAGTTTTAAAACACCTAGATTACACCTCATTTAAAGTTTAGTTTACATCATTTATTTTTTATGTAAAAGACCACTTCTAACCATCTCATAAAGCTGTTCCTCATCGGAAAACACCGCCTGGATTTCTCTCACTCTAACTGAGCAAGACCATCTCGGACATATTCTTCATAGAGCGCCTTCCAATTTGGGTGCCATCGGCTAAGCGCTGGCCTACCCTCAGCAATATCTGCCGCAGCCCACATGATCCTCAACTGGTCCACCTCCCGCTTCGTCTCGTTATCTGGAACAAGAATGTAAAACTCCCCTTCCCGCACTTTGTCTAGCATATAAAGTACGGTCTCTTCGGGGGACCATGCTCCTGCAGGCTTTTCAGCTTCTTCCTTATTGGCGCCTGTTAATCCAGTAAATGTCCAACCGGGGCTGTGGATGTCATCGGGGGTCAAAATCGAAATCATCAGCGTTTCAGTGGGGGATCAGAAAAAAAAAGCCCCCACATGAGAAGATGCGCAGTAACTTCGCAGTTCGGCCGTTCACGAAGCTCGTGCGCTAACCCTTCAGTCAAGCTCTTTACAGCCGCCTTTGAAGCATTGTACGCAGCATTACCACTGGGACAAAGATCAGAACGGATTTCTCCACGAAACATGGATGGTGCAGAATCGAATACGTACGGTGGGTTCGTAATTCCTTGCTTTGACCCTGTATTGATGACAATTGCCGGGTTTTCTTGATGGATCATACTCTACCGTCAACGAATTATTCATCAATATTTCGATATCTGAGCCAAAAAAAACTCACAGGGACGAAGGTCTGTTGAACGTGCACGATTCTGAATAGACAAACATTAAGTGTGTTATGCGACCAAAAAAAAAAGGAAATATACCCAAAGAGGTTGACGTCGAAGACCTTTCGCCAGTTTTTAATACCGTCCCAGGAGGTGCCCCTATCGACAATACCAGCGTTGTTCATAAGGACAGCGACCTAGATTACTCGTGAATAAATTTTCGCTTCGAAGGAAAAAGAAGTTTTCAGGAAGTGAGTTGGAAACACAGAGAAGAACTGGGGAACGCGCTGAGAAAAGTGTCTCCTCTGTTTCTATGATACTGGGGATGGGGCTTAAGGACGGGGCCGTCCGAATGCAACATCGACGAATGTAGTTTTACTATGAATAAATGAAGAGACCTCACCTCTCCCCAAGCTTCATAAACTCGATCTCTGAGTTGAGTAACTTGTTCTAGTTGGGATACATCAGTCGGCACAACAAGCACATTACTTGCGCCGACAATCTCTGCACATTTTTGTCCCGCTTCAATGAGCCTCGGTAGGTCAGTATCTGCGAGAGCCACTTTTAATCCAAGCCTGTCATAAAAAAGGATCAGCGTCTCCAAAGATTGCAGAATCAATACAGATATCTATTGCCCAAGGGTAAATGATGCGTGATCTTCCGCAGAAGCGAAAAGAACTGGACGATTCGAAAGTTGGTGAGGAAAAAGTGCCCTTACTTTGCAAACTCAATAGCTGCTGCTCTCCCAATTCCATTTGCAGCACCGGTGATGAGCGCAACCCTACCCGCATGGATCACTGGATGAAGTTCATCAGCGACCGACATGGTATCGGGCTTGTAGGAGGAGGTGCTCGTATATCCAGCACGCAGCGGTGAAGCGTTGCGGCTCGACTGATTCGACTTCGACAGCATAGTGCGGTTGCCAACGTCTCCTTATCTTACTGGGATCAGATGAGATGTTGGTGGTAGAACTCCAAGTTTATTTTGAATTTTGACCTTCAAAAATTTTCTGACAACCGATGACGCAGATTATGCTGTGCAGTGCACATGTAAAATATATGTATTGGCACAGAAATATTACAGCTTCTTCCCTCTTTTTAATGTGCTGTGAGTGTGTACATATGACCCTTGCGTATGAAATGTGACGTAGTTTACAATAACCAAATGTTCAAGGATAGAGGTCGCCAGCGGTTCGAGTTGATGATAAGGGGCTCAGGACGGTATACGAAACTTGATTTCATGAATGGTCGTGGTGGTGCAGACACGAGAAGGTTTGATTAAAGAATGAAAAGGAAGAAAATTCCGTATCAAAACGCCCCTCAAGGGCTCTTCACGCCTGCAGTGCTAGGTCCGGCACTACCTGGTGGCCCTCCGTCAAGTCCCATCTTCTTACTCACGGTCTCGAACGTTTTCAACATTTTTCGCCTCGCTCCAAGCGCCGAGACACCCTTCGCTTCGAGCTGCGCCTCGTCCATAACGACCATCTCCTGCCATTTACATCCCTCAAAGTTCGGAGTATACTTGTGCAACCTAAGACTCCGCAACCAAGCTGGAATATCGTTCAACAATGCGGGATCCACATCTTCTTCACCCCTGGAACTCTCAGCACGAGATCCAACGCTCCGAGCAGAATGAGGGGCCGGAGAGCGCGCACTACCAGGTCCACTCTTCCTTCCGCCTCCTGGACCCAACTGCCCAGCAAGTCCCGGACTCATAGGCTGCATACCCAACCAATTCGGCTGTCCAAATCCAGATGCTGCCATTTGTGCGGCGAGCAATTGCGCCTCGGGAGACAAACTCATACCGAGCATATTCATATTGAACGGCGACATAGGCTGCATACCAATACCATGCAAACCCATTCCTAGTGTAGGACTTCCTAATCCCATTCCGAAACCACTCATTTGCATTCCCAATCCATTCATGTTACCACCATTTCCATCGGGGCCTTCACCGAACCTGTTGGCCGGATTGCCGTTATTATTGTGGGGCGCCGGGCTCCGTGAGTTCCAACCAGTCTGCCTATTTCCTCCCCGAGGTCCATTTTGCTGCATGACGGCGCCATTATCATCGTAGGCATCTTGACTAGTGTCTGAATTGTTCTTCTTCTGATTACGGCGATGAATCGTGGGGTCACCCATACGAGGAACGCCAGGCGCAGTATTCCAGTCGCCTTTGGACAGATCGTTCGTTATTGGAGCCACCTTTTTTTCTTTATCAAACATCGGGACCAAAGGGGTCGGAACCATGCTAGCCCAGCTAGTACTAGCCGTAGCCTCCTGAGCGTCCGACCTTGGAGTCGCAAGAGAGCCGGAGAACTCGGTGCTTTTTGGGCGAGAAGTGTTATTATTGTTGATTACAATGTCTTGCACTCCGGGAGAAACCTGCGACTCTGACACTTGGCTGAGTTGCGAAGGGCCCCAGGATGCACGAACGTCTACGGGGGAGGCCAGGACGGGGGCAGAGATTCTGTGCGCAGCATTACTGGCTTTAAATTTGGCCCTGTGCTGGGCAAGAGTAGCTGCAGCGGAATCATTCTGACCAAGTTGCGTAGCAGCAGAATCAGGAGACAAGAAGTTTGACGAATTATCCAAAATCAAAGATTGGCGATTGGCAGCGAAGTTGCGCGTCGTCGGTGACGTAGGGAGTCCAGACTTCAAGCCTGGAGACTTGAGACTTGCAAGCTTTGACTCCATCTGACTCTGCATAGAACCTTAATTCGACAATGAGGACCGATTCAGGTGTCTAGAAACGTGAAAGGTCTTACCCATAGCCGGACTAAGTAGGGCTGTCATGGGATCAGACCTGGCCATTTGCTGAAGGACTGTAATGAAAAACCGTATTTGAACTTGTGTGGAATGTTGAAGAAGACTGTAAAGAGCGGCTGTGCGCTCTGCTTCTGAAAGGACTTTAAACCCTATTTCAAGATTTGAGATCGGTTCAAGCAAGACAATGGGGCGATCTCACATTGCTCGATGGCACTGAGCTCTTCTTTAAAATTGACATCCAGAGAAGCCGCAGCCATATCTTCCTAAATTAATGTCTAAACAGCTTGGACCTGAATAAACGTGGTATCACTGACCAAAGTAGCTTCATAATTCTGGAGATTCTCAAACCATTGATCCAAAGCTTCCGCTATAACAAAGACTCAACACCAACAACCAAAAAATCAAGGTCTGCCACCCACCTTCGGGCGTCTGAAAAGACATTCCACCAGTTCCTAGTAGCTCACTTGTAGGTCTTGCACTAGTTGGCGCTCCAGGGCGAGGCGAGGCAGGTGCGAGATTGGGAGTACCTCGGGCGGGGCCCATAGATTGGCGGGCGGTGGTCCTATCAGGACCGGGGCTTGGACTAGGACTTACAGAAGGACGATGATGGCTCATGGCTATTTAAATCAAATAGAAAAATGGGACTAATGTAATGGAGTTGAGTTTCGGGACCTCGAGTCGATGGACACCTGCTTGGGCGATATGAAGAGCTAGAAACGAACAAGTATACAGATATAATGCTGCAGTGTTGGTCTAGACGAGACCAGCGGATCCTGCCGGTCTAGTGAAGAACTGAGTGGGCAACAAAAAGATGGAACGCAGAAGGAGCAATTGGCGCAACCTCGTATTGGACAAAAGGCAACTGCCACCTCACCTTGTTGTCAGCCCTTCGTCACAAATGTCACAGTCTGGATGTATAACAAAGCACTCAATCGAAAGCGATGGCTCTTCTACAACCAATAAAAGGCAGAGGATGATATCTTGACTGAAAAGATCTTAGAGACGGCCACCGCTTTAATCAAGTTTATTCCAAATATCCGCGAAGACATCGAACGGAACCATCCCAATTTCTGAAGACAGTTATGAATTGGAAAATTGCATGCAATTTAGCAAAAGGCCCCCTCCGGAAGACATCCGCCTGCATGACGAACGGCTACCGGATGATAGTGAGTACAGTTTTCAGTATTTATCGTGGTATAGACTTTCATTCTTATAACGCGAAGTACAAAGCCTTCAGCGATTTGCAAAACTGTTTCGCCTTCCTACGCTTTCCGACTTTGGCAAGGGCTGGAGCCAACACGTATCCGCCTTCGAAGATCGTCTCTTATGTTGTCGTCCTCCTGACGCTCGTGGTTTACCGCCGCGTATCCTCCACCATGTCTTTCGTCGATATTGCCTTAACGTTCAGAAACCTCTCCCTCAGGCGTCGGAGACTGCCGTCGCCGCAATAGACGCAGCAAAACGTTTATGCCCATCAATGGGTAACTCCTTTTAAGCGCAGCAGGCATGGGATTATAAGGAAGATGCAAGAGTTTGCAAGTTTGACGAGTGTATTCATAACATTTTGGAGGGTTATGAAGAATCGGTTGTCTTGAAGGCAAGCTGTGAGCTGAGTAGCGGTATAGTCGATGGCGCTTTGTCGGTAAAGGATGTCCTATTATCGTTGCGTGAAATGAAAGGGGAACCCGGTGCAAGTGGCGATCCCTATATGCAAGTCGTTCGCAACTATGATCTGGGCACGAAAGTTCAGCGAGAGCATGAAAACCCGATAGCCCGGGCATTTGGGCAGGGTGGTGAGTTTGTTTCTGACCAATAACTTTACTGGTGCTGACCCATTCCAATTAATTTGACTGTCGCGGGCGGCTTTTGTGATGGCAATAAAGTCATCGTGGAACCACTTGGATACACCAATATAATGCTTAAAGATTATACCGATGAGCGACGTGACAAGTTGGCGCGGGTGTTATATGCGTTGGCCACGGGTATCGACGAGTTAAAAAAGTATGTTATCAACCCATTTTTCTAATCGTTTCTAAAACCAAGTAATAGGAGCATTAATCAAGGTTCGCCTTCCTCTCTCATCACATTTCTGCCCTTTACCCCTCGGATATATGGGTTGCATTCTGTACAACCCACCGTCATCCTCGCGACTTGTATTTACCTCCAAATTGGAATCCCCGAACTCAAATCGCTTGCTTCTTTGTCGGGGTCTTCATTTGCGGAGCCCATCCCAGTGCTTGTGAAGCTAGTAAATGCAGGATACGGAGTGGACGTTCACCACTTGCTAGCTAAGCACAACCTCGCACCAACCTTACACGCCTACTCAGAGGTCGAAGGCGCTCCGAGAGCATACATCATGGAATATCTCGACTCTTCATCTTGGAAGCTCTTGTCTGGTTTTTCACCACATCCCGATTCTGCAGCCTTGATCCTATTCTCAATAGCAAAAGTTATAAAATTATGGCACGGTGCATGGTGACTTGCGGTCCCCCAATATCATGGTTAATGTCTCACGCACTGGTGATATAATTCTTGTCGAGGACGAATCGAGGAAGATGAGGGCGAACATCAAGGTGGTTGATTTCGATTGGGCGGGTGATGCTGGCCAAATTTTCTACCCTTTATCACGGAACCCGGATATTGCAGGCCTATGGCCAGGAAAGCCTGGAGGCACCATCAACAAAGATCATGATTATAAGCTGGTTCACTCATGGTGGTCAAACTTAATTTCGGCTTGGGGGGATAACAAGATTGTACCGTATTACGGTTACGGCCGTAATATTGATTTTTTACCCGTAACCGTACAACTCAGTCCAAAATTTTTCGACGGTACGGTATGGTGAAAATACGACATCAGCGCCGCATTACATTTCAAATTTCTACACCTGGACTTAAGTTGTATTCTCCAGGATGTAAATTAGTTTATTCTGAATCATAAAATGTCAACATAATCTTTTTCTTCACAAATTAAAGTACGGTCATTGGGCGGCCTGACGAATGTACTCGTGGGTATTAACACCTCATAATAAAATGTAATTGGACTTACATTGACTGAAGTAATCCGTTCTCATGATTGAATTCATTATTCCAGTGTAATCGATCCATGTAGAGCGTTCTGTAGCGTTCTTGAGGACGTCTTCAAGCTTTATAGTATCTAAATAATCGTTAGCTCGATCCCCGAAATTAGTGTCGTAAGACTTACATCGTCTGTGCTTGCCGCCGTTAGGGTTTGCCAGTGGTGCCCTCTATACGAATACAATTTGTTGAAGACACAATACACCAAAAGAATAAGATGCTCACTGGTGTAGAATAGGTGAACCAGATATATCCCGTGGCAACAAGTTGGATCCTTCCATGAGCAGGGATCAGACATTCTCGGCATAGAATCTTATTCCCAAGTCAAACTCCAAAAGAATCGAATAAAATAGATACACACTGTTCCAATACAGATTTGATCCTCTATTGACGGCAGATTTGTTCGCTTAGTTGTCATGTTAGAAGCAATTGTCGTGAAACTAACCAGGAGGTCAGCAAAACGTTTTTGACAGGGTGACACCATAAACACACCCATTATTTGGCGCATTCACAAATTCCGCTGAATCGCTTATGCCCTGCAGATTCTCTTGTTCTATATCCGGTATTTGAAACCGCTCACGGAAAACTTCAGCACGAGCCGCAGAGGAGGTACCTGTTTATAAAGATTAATTACATGAAAGTAAAAGCAAAGCAAGTCGGATAGGTGGGTCGAGTATACCTGTAATGTTCCACTTTCCAATATTCTTGTACCCAAATTTAACTTCAATGACTCTGGACTTCTTCTTCGGCGCAATTACCACTCTCTTAACACTGCAATTGTGTCCACCTTCAAGACGAGTTTCAATGACTTGATAAAAATGTAAACAGTGGATGTTATACCCGACAATACGATTTCCGAGGGATTAACAACGCAAATAGTTGCCGGTTTATCTCTGTACTATAGATGAGCAGGTCTAAGAACCTTCCAATCATTGAATTTACAACAACCCATAACTCACATAGGGAGGGTTGACCGTTATAGTGACATTGCCTCCACCCCATGTGTCCACGGCGTATTGCTGCAGTTTAGGCCAACCAGGAACTACCAAATATTGTGCCCGTTAGATACCAACCGCCTCTGCATGACTCAGAGTGGAAAGAGTAGATGAGAACTCACGACTCTGCACGTCATCTATGTCCAGGATCGAACAAGGGCTGGCTGTCGTTGCGCTCAATTGCTCCTCCACACTGTCCCTCCTAAAAAACTGGGAAGACGGGATAGCAAATATGTGATGTGATGATATGAGAAAGAGTGTGAAGACCTGCCGTGATCGGCCAAAAGGATCAGAAGTTAACAATAATTCAAGATACACACAGAAACAGCAGGACACACAGAAAATGTTGATAGTATCATTCGCTTTACTTGAAGAATTCGAAAACCTGAATCGAATTTAAGAGGGTCTGTCGTCCAGCGACGTTGGTGGTAGGGTGAGAACCTGCTCGGCGCTTGGCACTGCCTTCCGTTTTGAGTTCGTCCTCACTTGATTCCCGTTCTTATACGACATTAAGTACTGTACGCTGAGCAACGTAAACGTGGCAACCTTCTTCGAGAATCTAGAGAGCCAAACACTAGCCTGGTCACCTCCGACTAGCTCTTTCAGCCGAAATCACACCGCGTCCATCTTTGGAAAATCTGGCGTGTCAATTTATTGCAATAAAAATATTGCCAATTTTACCCAAAATTGAATGAGGAATTACTAAATTGGTCCGCAGTGACCGTGGAACTTGCATTGTGCCGTTTGGATTTTCCATTGACAGATCTTCCAAAAACTACTGCTTTCCTAGTATATATCCGAATGGAGTCGCAGAGATCGTATGTATAGGCCCGGGCTGCTACTTTATGTGGGGATCTAACAGATGTTACCGTTCTAGTATAGTAATGCATATTATTTTAAATTGAGACATGACACTCCGACATTGCTCACACTTGAGGGTACTTGGAATTGGAGATGACCTGCAGAGTTTGTACACGGATCCGGGTGAGATCTATCGTTAGCAGTAACATCACTGAGCTGCCAGAGTGGTAACTCATTGTATTTGAGCAATTCGTATTCAATTGCAACAAATCGCTTGAGTGATAATTGCAATAAATTTGTATTGCGCAGGGTCCGACTCCGTCTGCATATTTCTTTAAACCCTTATAAATGCAGGCTGCATTTTTTGGTTGGAATGGATTTTCACATTTAAGAATTAAACGGATTTAATCTACGTTTTACACAAACATATGACAAGAAGATGAAAAAAGCCCTGTAAGGCAATGTTCAACGCGTATTACAAGGCCCACATCCTATCGCCGTCTTGAAGTTTACAATCATCGGATCCATCCGTGTTACCAAAAGCGAATACTGATCGGCACCTTTCCGTCAGCCAGCCTCCCGTGAACCACGTTACTGGTGAAGGATGACCACTGAAAAATAGGAAGCAAAATGTGGAGAAGAATCTGTAATTACACCTTGGACTTACCCCATTGCCAATGAAAACTGCTGACTGCCTACCGATTTCCATGTCCACTGCGACGCTCACATCCATTTGTTGAGGTTTGAGTTTTAACTCGCGGCTCAAGACCACCCTCCGCCATCCATCCTGCTGGAACTCTTCTTTGAGCCTGTTCAACCAGTCAGTGCGATCGTTAGACATGATGTAGAGCACAGTTAGTTCTCGCCCATTGGAAGGAGAGGTCTGGACTTTGTAGGCTTGCCAACTCTGGTTTACTCGTCCGCGTATATACTCCGCATTAGGCCAACACCTCTGTAATATTTGTCGTTTATTTTCTTCCCGTTGTCTGGACGTATTCAGTTTATCGGGAAGGAAAGGAAGGAGGTTCCAGTTGTAAAAGGTGGAATTCATGGCAGCATGTTCGATGCATGCTTCCCTGAAGTCACCGCTCCGAATGTGGATAGAGAAGACAGAAGCGAACGTATCGCGTAGAAGATCTTTGCTGTAGCGGTCAGGCTTGTGGTTCTTTAAAGAAGGCAAAGAAGGCAAGGGGGATGTAAATAAACCAATATTGTCCTCGATTGCAGATTGGACAATAGGGGAAGCCCTCAAAAGGCGGGAGATGGGAGACTGAACGAAGTCGTCCCACAGAGACAGGCTCCGTGGGCCACTCCAGTAGAATATATCAAAGGTTTCCGGAAACGGGTCTTCTTCCCGCGGAGCGGCGACAATTTCTACGCATCTCTCCTTCGTCTCAGCCAACAAAATTCGCCAACGCTCGAAGATGACTTTGCCATCAGCTTCACGCAATGCGGGCTTGATGTCGCGTGTATTTATAATTTTGCGATCCTGTCTGGGGCAAACAATATTGAAGTATTCTTCTGATACCGCACGGGGAGCGGTGTCTCCTTCGTCCCAAGGCCCACCTGCTGACGGACCAGAAATGAGAGCATTGAGTGGTGTTCGCGGAGGCCATTCGCGGTACGACTCAACCGGCCAAGGGTAGTGGGAGCCTACCCAAACAAATTCGTGGAAGACATACGCTCTGCCTGACATATAGGCTATCCAAGTGTTCATCAACCTAAAATCGACACGTGGACAAAAAAGTAAGTTAGTTACGAGATAAGGCAAATCCCCCCTGACTTGATGGAGAACAAAACTCACATGTCGTTTAGCTTGTTATTCCATCCAGATAGGTGTGTCCTGGAATTCGAGAAGAGGACGTAACGCCCAAACTTTCCTTCCGGATATGGAAGACCAAGATTGTGTTGAGGAAAATTCAATTCCCACTTGCGAATTTCTGTATACACGGGTGGACGAGCGAAATCCGGAAGAGGAGGCGCAAGAGATGCAGAGTAGTATATAGAAAACTTACATAGGTCTTCAATGCTGTTGAGCGACAAAAGAAGTAAGAGGAGCGTGCAAAACCCTATCGAAAGCTTTACTATGAACGACCTGCGCAGACTAATGGTTCTCCACGACTGCCCCATCGGCTGGAAGGGGAGTGGATGCTCATAAGAACGGTGAACACTAGCCATCCAAATTTAAGTCTCGAAGGGAAGTGAATATGAGGGAGACGAGAGAAAACGTTCGGTTATAAAGAAAAGGATGTAAACCTGGTTTCCGGGTTTATTTCCGAGCCTTCCCATGTTACAATGAGTGGTGGAGATCATGAGTGATAGTTTTTAATTTGATAATATATCTCCATGGCGAATACAACATTTGTGGTTCCTTGAAACCCAGTTGGCGTGCAATCGATGGACACATGTATTATAAAAATCGTTCAAACTTAATCCGGTGATCGGAGTTGTAGTCCAACTTGGAAGATGATATGAGCATCAGACTCATTCCTAAAGTTAGTCGATTGTGAGAGACTAACAAACAACCATTTTGGGCAAATTTCTGAATGGCATTTGCCGAACGCAATTCAAAACCGTGCCGAATGCCGAAAGAGATTCACATATGTCTTTTCTTACCCAAAACCTATTCGAACCTCGCAAATTGAAAATCCATTCTATTTTTTTGGGCCGGTCAAATTCACGGTTGGCTCACAGAGAGTCCCTTGTCAGGTCCGGATCAAAAAGAATGATAAGGCCGGAAACCCATATGCGTCAAGTTCACTCTTCTGACCTCGAAAGGCTAAAATATGAATGATAGACCGTAAGCATTCAGAAACATGTCCAGTTAATGCTTATGACACGGATCTTCGACCCGATAGCTAAGTATTCAGGACTCAGTAATCAGCCGCGATTGCATTGATAAGTTGATTTGATGCCAGTCACAGAAATGATAAGGCTTACAGTAAGCGCTAGCCGCTGAGTCTGACCAATGAAAATAAGTTGCTACGTACCGTAGCATATCACAAATTCAGTATGATTATAGAAAGGCTCCGTGATTGATCAAGAACGTTAACCGAGAATAGTGTGGCGCACGAGTCCAAAAAGGAAATAGCGGTTGTCATAACATCGATGAAACGGAGCATCAAATATCATCTGGTCGAACCAGTCACAATATACAGAGCTACGAAGTAGACCAACTTCTCAGTAGTTTTGCTGTCTTTGGTATCATTCGCGACTTCACAGCTTTAAGTTTGATAGAGCGGGAAGAACGGAGTTCGGGTAACAAGTTGGAGTTGACCACCAAGTGATGGCAGGTCCCAGTATTTTCAGCATCGTCTCAACTCTGGTTCGACTTGAACGCCGCTGTAAGCACCAGAGTAAGACGTAAAGATTGATTGATAACCGGATCGTCGATTCGTTTGGTGAGTCCGGGAAATCTTTTGCCGAGGAAATACTATTAGCTTCAAAAGAGGTTGTAAATCAAGGAAGTTGGCAGTGAATTCATGTTGGGATTCCCCAGGCCCTCGTTTTTGTCTTAGAAGGTAGCAGAGATCTGTGCAGGGTTCATTATTTATCCAGTTTTTCAAGAATAAGTTCAACTTTAAATGTTTGCATTTAAGCGCCATGGTGCGGCGAGATCGGAATTTGCTTAATACTCGATAATCGTGGCACAGTTCCGCAATTACCGGGCACACACACACAAAAAAATAGACTGGATCGATTTGGGACACTCTTCTGAGAAACCAAACCGCCAATTGCAACAGCAGCACAAACCCGCTGAAATGGGTGTCGCTCGTAATCATGTTGACTATCGGCTGAAAGGCATTCCAACTGGCAGTTACCCTTTCCCGTGTTTGGTTTGCAATGTAGTCAATATCAAGATTCGAGAATGCAGAAATTGTTAAATTTGTTGTAATATTTGTACAGCTCAGGTCAAGTACTTGGGAACATCGTACTAGTTAAGGCACAGGCCAAGATATCCACCATAAGTTCTTATATTAAATGATGCATGGTGTTAAGAAGGCATAATATCACAAGAGATTTTAGTCGATAACCGAGCATTTCGTGTCAAAGGTGCAATATGAGCAACTTTATGTATGACAAGGTAGTGGATTATGAGAATTTCCCATTGTCGCCATGACAGGCTGTCCTAAATTAAAAATTGCTCTTATACTGAATAGGGGTAAGTGGGAGCATGCGCGGCAGTGATTCATGAAGGGGGTGCAGTAACTGCTTTCTTTAGATTCCATTGATCTCCACAAACGCATTCCTCGTGACTGTAGCATCCTCTAGCAGAGGTAAACCCATCTGCATTCCATGCAGTTTAGTACGTTCCTCCAGCCCCATTACACCAATATCTCGAGATAAAACCTTTAATCCTTCTTCTGAAGGTGTCGTACCATCGAAAAGTGTGCCCTTAGAATTTGCATGTAAGGCATAATTAAACGGCTGCATTGGACCTTCGACCCGTGGGGCGTGGGTTTCGTGATTGTACGTAATCTCCCCATTTGGTCCGGGTAAGTAACAGTCAGCAGGAGAAAGCGGCGTTGTGGGCGAATACATAAAACCGCGTTCAATTGAAAAGAGAAGTGCCGAGATAGGAGTTTTAGCGGTCGTGTTGGTGACAGCAGGTTTGGGCAAAAGACTGCTGTGGGGTGTGCAGGGCAAATCTTCGTTCGAAGAGGACAGTTGAAATTCTGATGTGGGTCCTTGTTTCTCAGCATGCTCCACTGTAACTGCTCCAGCTTCTTCAGTAACTGGTGTAGATAGACGGGAATCAGTAGGCGAGACGGTAGTCTGGGTGTGTTCATCATTCTGTATTGTTTTGTCCGTATCGTCTTCGCCAATAGTGACCTGGACCTCTGGCAAGGGAGACGGTACGCTTTCGGGCTTAACATCCTCTCCAGTCGTGATCTGGGTTTTAGAATCAGTTTCCGCTTCCTTTTCTTGTTTAGGAGCAGCCTCAGGGTCCGGCGAAGGAGGCAGTGCGACCATTGCAGGAGTTGTAGGCCTCTTCCTGGGGGGCTCAGCCTTAGCAGCCGTCTTCGAAACGAGACTGGAAGGTTTCTTGACAACCTCCTTGGCAGACGCTTTCTGGGAAGCACCAGGGCCGGGTTTTGCAGGAGGGGCTGCGCGACCCCAAGTGGGTTTTGCTTTACTGTTGGCCAGAGGCTTAGTACTGCTCGAAGTCGTACTCGAAGCAGCTTGACGGGCAGTAGAATTAGTGTTTGTCTCTGGCCTAAACTTTGGAACGGGTGGTTTAGCACAGGGTACATCTTTTTTCGGAGGAACAGAGGCATCAACTTTCTTCGTCGGGTGAGGTGGAGGAACCATGGAAGTTTTGCTCGAAGTTGTAGAGACAGTATTATCGACCCTCGACGCTGGTCGTTTTGGAGCTTCGTAATCTTTCTTCAACGCAGGAGGCAGCATGGGAATTCGTCTTGGGCCAGAAGTTGCTGTTTGAGATGTGATAGCGGTAATTTTTGGCTCTGATGAAAGTTGCAAGCGACGAGGGGCCGTCGAAGCCATGACGGTAGACGTAGTGGATGTTGTTCGAGAATGTGTACTGGCTTGCGATCTCATAGGAGCGACAATAGGTTTGGGTTCAGGGTTAGAGACAGCTCTTGCTGGACCAGGGGCCGTTGCAGTCGCAGAAGATTTCGGGGGATTTGTTTTCTGAGGATTGCTTACCACACCTGATGTTTGTACCGACCGAATGGGTGGGGGATGGGCAGGATTGGACACAGGGTCTTTTCTTTTGTCTCGCGTTAACCTTGCGGCTAAATTTTTCGTCTGGTTCGCGGTTGCTACTGTAGTTGAAGACGATGCAGTACGAGAATGTCCAACATTTGACAGTGTCGTGGAGGATGAAGCAGAAGGTTTGCGCTCCACTAGATGATCGCGAAGGTTTGAAGTAGATTTAGATGTCATCAGCACAGTTGTTTGAATATTGAGATACTTTTTCATCATTGGACTCAGCGGAGCAGTAAAGCTTTCACAGTTATTGTTATTCAAATGACAACCACAGAGTGCAAGTCGCATACCTGTCAACCCTAGAGGGCAGAAGAATTTTATAAGAGTCAAAAACTTTCCTGCTGAGCTGCCGTACGTCCGGGTTAGCATCACGAGCCGTACCGCGTATAATAGTTTCGATATCGCGTGCTCGAGCCACCTTTTCGAGATCGGGGGGATTACACGAATTGAGACAAGCCAAGGTTGCTTCTGCGACTACAAGCCTTAGAGTAGCGGCTTTGTCCTTAACAGACTGTACAAAATATGGAAGAGCTGATGCGAGTTGTGTGGATTCAATAATACCCAAAATAGTGTTTCGGGTGCGGTTCATGACGACTTTGTTTGTTCTGCTGCAGACCGTTAGGAGGGAAGGCATGAAAAGGGGCATGACCTGGTCAAAGTCGCGGCCGAGTCCACCTGCTACAGAGCTTACAAGGTCTAGTGCGGTGCCGCATAACCGTGTCCTCTCCGAGTTCAAGGCATTGGTGATGGGGCGATGAAAATTCCGGAGGGCAATGACCACTTCTGCAGGCGCAAACTCATAACCCCCTTGTTCTCCTACCTTCATAAAGACTTCTATTGCTTTTGATATTTTCTCCCAATTATCCTCTGTCTCCTCCAAGAAAAAGTCACGGCGCAGACTCTCCAGGTCGTGTTTTACATTCGTGGCAGATACCTCCTGTAAAGTCGGACGGCCAATGAATTTATGTAAACACATGGAATTTAAAGATTCAGCTCACAGCCATTATAATGTTGACCTACAAACTTGAATGTCCGAAACCCCCAGTCGTGAAATATAAAGAGTGGTCGATCTGTTGAACCGTGACACTGACGAGGTGGTAAGCGTTCACTTAGCCACGTGACCGCGACATTATAACGTGACGTTAGGCCGATTTGGTTTTTTCTCCAGGCGCAGTGCTTTTGGCGAGTACTCTAGCACCCAGTACCAAGCGCATCAAGCATGATTCTAGCCTTCTTTAGTAAGTAATATACGAACTCACTGCACGCCTATCGTTCTGAAATACTTACCAAATAGTGGAGTATGATTCAAATTCGGGTCATTGCATTCAATACTGTACCGTAACTCTTTGATATACCGTCCGCTCGCTACACTACGTCTGTGATGGACACGGATTAAGCTAAACACTGCATAGTTTCTCAACATGAATTTAGCAATTCCCCCAGAGATCTCAGATTGATGGATTATTTCATTCAAATCATGTAAAATTGACCGGAAAAACTACGAAACTCGTCGAGAACAACATAACTCGTTCGAAGCCATTTACAATCGCAGAATACGTCACAACGCTTAATACACTGTCCATTCCTTCGTACATATCTTAAGAATCCCCTTTGTTATCAGATCTGAAACGATTTCAGAATCATATAGTCGCGGAATGGTGTCAACCGATGGGATAAGATGCCCAGTTTCGGAGGTCTTATGACAGAGTTGGAGTTCGATGTGCCGAAATTTATCCGACGAACGAGAAAAAAACGTGAGGAGGGGCGACCAATCTATCAGGTTGAATTGTAGTCTGTCAGGCCAGGGCGAACTAATTTTAAGAATTAAGTTGTTGAGGCAAGGAGTGGTCTCCAGCAGGTGTATGATTGAGGGAAAGGCGCACTGATAATTGGGGCATTGTCTTGTCCTGAAGGCATGCAGATTTGAGCGAATTGTGAGATCTTTGAGGTGCGGAACAGAAGAGAGATCGACGCATATAAAATGGTAAGATCCATCGCTCAGGTTCACTTCCAGACTACTCAAAGAATTTGAACACATTCTGAGGAGTTCCGGTAGCACCTCATCGAGTGAAACAACAAAAAACGCAGGCTATGAATGCGTTTCCTTGCCCAATCCATGAATTTCGAATCTAGGGAGTGCGGCTGCCAACTACGGAGGCAAAGTGAGTCGAGTACAGGGGGTATAACTTGAAAATCATTCTCATGAATCTCATCATCTGCCCATCGATGGAGTCCAATGCTTTTCATGGTCTTGCAGCCATCAAGTACGCGAAGAGGGAAGTAGTCAAAGTAAATTATGGATACCTCCTTCAAGGATGGCAGGCGATTTGTGAAGGCATTGAGAAAATCTGTTGAGAGACTTTGCCAGTATCCGTAGAAAGTGGCTGTCACAAAGATGCCATCCAACGACAGTAGCATCGGCAGAATAGGGGCGATCCCTGCTGCATCACTAGAAGAGAGACGGATTTCAAGTTTACGGATGTAGTTTGCGATATGAGGGGAGTCAATGAGCAGCCTATGGAGCTCTGAAGCCAGAAAAATCCGACGATCGTCCTTGTTATTATCGATGTTGCCTTCGTTGTCGAAAACAACGACATCAGCGTAAAGGAGACGTTCAGCCAATGGAGAAAGGTTGGGATGTGCGCGAGAACATATTGCAAGAGTAGTGGGATCCGATTGCAGGAAACTGAAGACGTTGTCGATTATTTCTAGAGGAACAGGTTGTATATTTTGTTGTCTCGACATGGTGAAAGCTGTAGAGTAGACTGGAACATTATTCGACAACTGCGACAATTTAAAATGTCTGATTCACCCGGGCCGAGGATTTTCTCATCTGTATAAGAGCTGCTGAATTGATGTCGACACATGGATCGATCTTGAGCGGTACACGGTCTGGTTTTGGATTGGCTGAAATTGCTCATGAGAAACGGACTCTGGGGAAGGATCCATCATGTCGTTAGGCTCTATGGCAGACGTAGGAATGAGAACAGCGGCTACGTCAACAGACACCTCCTGAATCATAGTTCCAGGCACAAAAACCTATTCTAGATTACTAACATTTCTAACATACCGTTTTCCCCCTTTAATTTCTAACATGTTAATAACATGTTAATAACATGAATTTCTAACATGTGTTACGAAATACGGAATTTCTCACCGTACCCTAATTCGCATGCTTTCTTTAAGGAATTGGAGATTGGATTTTAAAAAATCAAGAGGTTCATGTTATAGTTGAGACAAAGGTTGTAAGGATAATAATTAATTGGGACATAGTTCAACGGTGACACTCAAAGAACTTCACAGTCAATGCCAGCTGCAGTTGGAACTTGGAAAAGACCTTCCAACACGTCCCGAAAGCATCAGGTAACAACGCACCAGCGTCCTTCAAGTTTCCAAGAACCGGTAAACGTACCAACAGGAAAACCCCACTTCGTCCTACATTCCAACGGGTTTTTCGTTCACAGTTCTGCGTACACAAGGGAGCGAGCGTATCCACGAACGAATTTTGCAGACTTCATCCCATGGTCGACTTGTGGTAGAGATCCGCCACCAGGCTACTAGCATGGCCGACATGAATATTTTCTTAGACGCTCAATATAGTATCGGGCCCATGCCGAAGAAAAAACAGATCATGTCGAACGAAGAAGAGGTTCATGGAAGATTTGGTCGTAGAAGTGCCGGAAATACTTTGGAGGGAAGGGCGGTTTATGCATTCAGATTCCGGGAATAATCAGAATTGTTGGGGACGCTGAGTACACGACAGCTCGGATATTTTCGCCAAATCGTTGCAGCATCTTGAAGCGACAGTCAATCGACACTCAACGGCTACATGACATTCAACGAAAACAAATACGGTGTCCTCAGCATGTTTGGTTTTTTCAATACGTTGAGACTGCCGATTGCAAAACCTTGCAATACTACAGGCGAATTGATATCGATTCGGCTCGCCGCTTGCTTGCCAATTATGCTCAAAGCATTATCCTGCTTGCAGATAACATCCACTTGGCTTCAAACCCCTGCCAAGGTACCCCTGGCCAATACCTCAGTATATCTCCCACAGCCACTCGTATACCTGACGCAGCCATCGCAGAGGCAGTCTTATCGCTCGACTGTCGTGGCCGGATCATATGGAATCTTGCAACTTGATCCTCGCCTTTGCCTTTTCCACCGTACTTCCATGTGTCATGCTCCGCAACGGGGCTGTACCATAAAGGCAACGCTGGTAAGGGGAGTGTTTGCTGAATATCTGGATGTCTTCTGCAAAATCGTAGACATTTTTCGGAGAAGAAATTGTATCAGCATCGGTAGAACAACAGACCCACCCGCGTGCAGGTTTTTGAACAAGATATCAGCAGCGTTGGAGAAAGTCTTCTGTCCGTCCAACTCGTTCCGATTCTGTAGACTTCAGGAGTAAGCTCTCTTATTTCACTGTGATGAAAATTTCAATGCAATCGTAAAGGGCCGTTCGTAATTGGCTTTGCCTAACCAACCAATCGCGTTCAAAATAAAGACGTCGGCACCCGAGGTGGATTTACCACTTCCAATTGGTACTCTTTTGCCGATAAAGTTTTGTTTTAGCTCTACAGCGTACGACTCAAGCTGGGTTGAACTGGGGTGACTTGTGAGCCGAACTTTCACGCAGCAAAAACTAAATATAACATTCGTATTTAGTTTGCTTCATTCTTTCAAGGAAAAGCAGTCTGGAATGCAGGAATAAGTATCTTATTCAGAGCATCATCATCACACCCGTTAAGGCGGCAATGTCAGTTCCCGAAATTGTATGTGTGGCTTGTGTTACGATGTGTCATATTTTTAACTTGTTTTCCTACCCATTTCACTGCAGTGGACACATGTGGTGGGGCTGGAGGCCGGGGTTTCCCAGAAAACTATCTTCGATCTGAGGGCGAAGCAGGTGATGGAAAAGACGACAATCACCACTCGGAGTTATGATCATTATCTGCCAACGACGTAACATTGGGTAGTTCGTTTTCAATTCTCCTTTGTTGCTTAAAAGATGAGACGTAGTGTTCCAGCCAGCTGCCAACGGTCCGCATGCTCTTGGTTCCCACTCTTTCCAGTGATCACGCGCATCTTTCCCCAGTCAGGGGTATGGACAATCAGAGGATTTCTGCCAAACCTCAACAATTACCTGTAGCCAGTCCGCTCAACACTTGCTAACAGCAGTTGGTTTCGTTGTTAAACCACCCAACTAACAACCTCATCAAGCTCCCGGATGAGCATTTGGGCCCTTCTTCACCGTGACAATGAGGAACTGTATGCAATGCGGGGTATATTCTCCTATCTCAGGAATCAAAGCGTCTGAAGCATCTCAGCATGTTCAATTTTGGACTTCCAATTTATCCATGTAGGTAGATAGAGTTCAGATTTTTATCACCGTGAACCTCCTTTTCGATCATAATTTCTCGCTCCCAGGTTTTTTGTACATGGATTTACTCATTTTCTGAAACATTTGCTTTTCCGTAGGTTATCACGTTTAGGACGAGCGCTCGACTGGCTATCCCACTTACTAGCACCATCGATTCGCATTTACAAACACATCACATATTGAACCTATCGAAGATCACAATAACGAAAGTATCCAAGCGAATGAACACTCAGAAAAATCAATCGCCGCATCTCGGAGAACATGACCTTACACGTGCCTTGCTTGCAAGTGCCAAGCGCCCATGAACATTGAAGTGAGTCCGAGTCTTCTCCCTACTCATCCCACCCAATAATGTTCAACTCGGTCCTTCAAGTACCGATTCCTTAGACTTCGGGGTTAGGCTTTTTATAATTTGTTATGGTACATGAAACATGATCGTAAAGGCGCAGGTTTACCCTGAAATTATACGCACTTTTAAATGACGTCCTTCTGGCGATAAAGCTTTGTTTAGCTCTTCGGGTACGTCGCAGCACAGGGGGAGCCTACTACGGTGTTAATGTGACTTGTAAGCCGAACTTCCAAAGTAAGCATATGTCATTCGTGGTTTCTAATCATGGTTGACATTTGTCAGAAGTCAGGGAGTTATATGCAAAGACACATCCGACACGGACGCAATGTCACTTTTCGATATTCCATCTTGGGTTATATGTTTATGTAACTCGTTTACCTACCCATTTTGCCAGCAGTGGGCACGAGGGTCTTCCAACAAAAACTCCGTGTCAACTATCTCGCGAGGCATGTGATGAAAAAGACGAAAATTTGTCTTACTTTGGACATCCCCAGTAATTCAAGGCCCAATTGCGACAGCAGGCCGCGTTTCAATTCGATCTTGCACTGAAGATACCACGTGGCCACCTCGCTCAGCCAACGTTGTGGCAAATGCAACGCTGCGCATTGCATAGTTCACACCTTTTCTCAGAACCAACGTCCCAGCGGTAGTCCCCATGTCTGTCCAGCTTAATCCTTCAAAATCTCTGGGCTTCAGGAGTTTGTTTTTTCATTGTTCTTTTCTTAGAAGAGGAGCTTACCTATCCCAAAAGGACCTCTCACAGGTCCTGTTAGTCGCTCTCTGACAATCAAAAACCAGAATTCCCAACCAGTTGCATTCAAGGTCAAAGCTACGTCTCCCAGGGTGAATATGCTCTATTATTTCCCCTGACGTTCCTTTTGACTTTAATTCTGTCAGCGTTACTGCGTGCATCCCAACTCGGGCAGGATTGAACCTGGGGAGAGCATTGCTGTATCTGGTGAATAAAAGGCATTTGGATGCGCAGCTGCGATGAGGTACTGACATTTCAACACGTTTGTTGTTCAGTCGTCTTGCAAGCATTCAAGGAGGAACCTCCCTTGACTAGAAAATGCAAGGACAAGTTTCTTGTTCAAAGCACACTTATCACGAGCAACAAAGAAACAATGTCTCTGGAGAATCTCGTATGTAATACCTCTATTATGTTGAGATACTTGTTTTCAACTCATTGACTTCAATTGCGTAGTGGACAAACCATGACACGAGTGATGACGGCAAAGTTTTTCAGCAGAAACTTCGTGTTGCATATCTCCCAACTAGAGTTCAACGACTTGGATGGCACGAAAATTCACAGGTGATGCCTACGATATCTCGCTACAAAGTTCTCACTTTTTAATAGCAGAAAGACGAAGTACGACCAGCTGTCAAAGTATCTCATGTTTCCGACTCTGAGTACCCCTCCGAACCTCAGCTCAAGGAACGTAATGAAAGAGACGTATTTTCTTATGTCGACGCCGTAGAGCCACATAATTCCAATATTGCAGCCGTTCAATCTCAGGACCAACCAATCGTCGAACCAAATGTTGCCACAGCCGAACACCCGCCACTTACACCCTCTCCACCTATTGATGTTGCTTCCGAACTGGATTGGCAAATTATTGATCATACCGCCATCGAACCAGACAGTGAACGTGATGTCGCAACTCCAGCGCTTGAACTCGTGATGGCTACGAATGGTAATCCAATTCACGAGGACTTTTTTGCAGAGCAACTTCAACTGCAGGAACAGGCGATGACCACTGTGATTCCAGCACAGGAGTTGGGCCAACACACAAACATTTTATCTAATGCAGACAGCGCCGCTGCTTTAAACGCGACAAACATGACAGAAGAAGCTCGGAAGCTGGACGAGAATGCTCCCCGGAATTTTGTGGTCATTGTGTTTGTGTTGGTCCTTACGACATATATATTTTCCTGAGGCAAATGATGGACTTTTTAATATTTATTTACCATATACTTCTGAGGAACACTAGAAGGGAGATTCTCTAGTCGAAGCACTTGGTAACACGATTGTCGATGGAGATGAAGTGCCATCCGTTTGTTCGCCGCATCACCAATGTGAGGTTTGGGCGTGCGCGACTCCGCGTCGCCGCTCCACGACGAGAAGTCTGAAGCTATATACAGGGTGATGAACTTAACACACCCAGTATCTTGTCGCTTATGTATAACGAGAATCGCGAACAAATTGAATTTCAAATATGAACAAAGTCCAGGAGATGGTGCAATGTTGTGTCGTTGTATAAATTCCTACTATTTCCTCACAAGTGAGAGCAACCCCAAAGGCGAATACCGGCGGTTGATGATTGAGATGCTTCATACAAAAATGCTGGAAATGGGGTTCATCGTATGGGTCGTTCTTCACCATTGAAGAGTCTGGTGTCCATTTAGGCATTCAGCAAATGAACATCAGCGTCGACCTTCCTTTAAGCTTAGTTCTTCCTGCCGGTGATTTTCCGGAGTCCAGTTTGCGTCCAAAGAGAGAGAGAGAGAGAGAGAGAAGCCCAAATCCATATTGCGTCGCTTGTGTTGGTTTTTTAATATTCAATTACCTATAGTTCCTCAGGCTCCCTGAATTTAATTTGCTGATTTCTCCTAGGCTACTCAATATGCTATAGTGCAGAAACTCACCTCATTGATTTCCTAGGAATCCAATTGGTGTCTAAGTTCAACGTCTTCATATCGATATCAGAAGAAAGGAGTGTACCCACATCCATATTCAAATTGTGGTAGTTTAAATTGATCCTTGCTGATTTTCTTACGCGGACTCGTCCCTGAAATATTTCTTTGAAGTAAACAGCGAACAGAAACCGTGTAGTGAACTTGAGGCGGCTTGACCAACATAGTAGCCGCATTTATGAAACAGTGTACAAAAAGACGAACCAATAATCATGGTTACATTGAACAACGCCCCAATAAAAAAAACAATTAATCCTTGCTTCATGGCCGAATTCTAACGTTTCCGCAGGGCAAACACAACTCATAATCCCTCATCATACATCTTCCTCGCCAAAGCAATATAAAACCTCTCCAGATCTTCTCTCGTTGCAAGTTCCCGCTTCTTTTCCCTTACTTTGTTTTCTCTATTCATGTGCCTTTTCATCTCTGAAAGTCGCTCGGGATTCTGCCTGTGCGAAGATGACGACGAGGATTTGGTGGGACCGAGACCGACGCCCGCGCCGACGGTATATGTAACGGCAGCTTTGTGCAATATTCTATCACCTTCTGCTCCTTCTTCACGCATCTTTCCACGAGCCTCTTCAACACCCTTCCCCATAGACTCAACTTCTCGTTTCTCACTACCCAACGAAGTAAATGCAACTGACCCCGTTGGCTTACCAACAGCAGGAACGCGCTCCACGAGCCAATCAAACACGACAGACGTCGACATCTTGTCCGTAGACGCGTCAGCTCTTGGCACATGCCCGCCTTCGTCTTCCTTTCTCTCGTGCTCGTGCTGTTCAGATGCCTCTCTTCGTGGACCACGATCTCCTTCAGCCTTCTCTACCTCTACCTTGTTCTGGGCAGATGATCGAGTAATAACAGCACCCTCATCGTCTTTACTCTTCTTCCACGCACGCACGAATCTAGTCCAATCTCCAAATCCCCATCCATCACCCTGCGCATGTGTTCGGGCAGAAGTAGGTCCAACTACAGGTCGAACACACGTGCTCGTAGGATGTGGCGCCTCGCCGAGTCCGAAGGCGGGTAGAGCAGGCAAATCAACCCCAAATTCAATCCCTCGTGAGCCTCGCATTTCCCAATCTACGACAGAAGAATGTCACATAATGTCAATATTGGATATTTGAAGGTGATGCTTACGATCGCAACCTTCCATGATTCCCAGAAATTCACCCCATTTGGCACTTTGAACCGTCACGAGGCCGTCGTTCCCCCACTCCATCTCATCTGCCCAGAGGGGGATTTCACCATCCTTTCTTCCCCCTTCCCACCCCATCCTCTCTCTTTCCTCCAGCCAAACCCGCCTCATCGCGTCCCTCTCTGCTTCCACCCTCCCATCCAACACCATCTTCGGCAGCCAAAACGGGTGCCATACGCTCACAGATCCCGCAGAGATACGCCCAGCTACGCTCCAATACTTCACACGTGGGTCGTCAGGCGTCGCAGGGTTGAAGACTTGAGTGAGGTAGTGAGAGGTTAAGTTGGCATACGCGGGTGAGTCTACGATGGATAGCAGGAGAGTTGTGAAGGAGGTGGGGAGAGAGGTTAGGGAGAAGGAGGAAGAGGAAGGTTTGGTCGATGAGGGGAAACATAAGTCTGAAGAGGTTATGACATCGTCTTCGTCCTCAGATAGATGAAGATCCCCTTGACTACTCCTTCGAAGCTCTTCCTTCAACTCCTTCTCTTGTTGGCGCAATTTCCCGATTCCAATATTCGACTTTTGAAATACATATATAAATTCAGATTTGCTCGGGATCTGGAAAAACTTACGGCACACCAATCCATGAAGGGACTCCCTCTATGCGGAGTACCGATGGTCAACAAGGACAGGGGGACGTATGCATTGGGACGGATGTGAGAGATAAGATGTCTACAGTCCAAACCGCCCATGGAGTGAGCGAGAAAATTGATTCCCCTTCCTCGAACGCGGCTTCTGAGTTGTTCGTCTAAACTTGTTGCTCGTGAGGTTATAGATCCTGTTCTGTTCCAAAAAACGAAGGAGAAGACAATGAATGAGTGAGAAAAGGGAAGGGACAGGGGAACAAACCCTGGTACAGAGGTGACAATGACCTCTGCCCCGACCTTTCCACGGAGAATACGTAGGACGTTGGACCAATAATGCATCCTTAAACTTGGGAAGGAGGTTGGACCTCGGGAATCGAAACCGTATAAACCTGTGTAATTGACAGGTTGAGCAAAGCAGCTTCGCGGATGGGTTGGGAGGGAGATATAGATTCACCGTGACATAAGACGATGGGAAAGCGTGGAGTTCTAAGCGGATCATAAAGAATGGGGTTGGCGAGGAGTTGGTGGATGATGTCCACTGGAAGAGGTTGAGTGTGATCGCTGGCGAACTGAGAGTGTTCTTTGGAAGGCGTGTGCTGTGGCCGGTCATTCGACTCTTTTGATTCGCTCTTCTCGTCTCTCTCCCGCTTTAGTATTTCTTTTCCATGCTTTTTGGGCGGTGGATCACTTTCAGGCGGAGGTCCGTCCAGTTGAGGTTGAAAAGAGAAGAGTCTTGGCCATGTACCAGACCAGTTACCTGGTATCCATTTTGGCAGATCTAAAGTGCCTTGCGTGAGGTCGCGATGTATATCAGCTAAAAGGATTACCGTTCGATTATAACAACATACCCTTGCCAGGTTCTTGAGAATACAAATTCCGGATTTCGAAGATCGTCTCCCACAGAGCCCTGTCACAAGTCGTCCTAATCGTACACCAAGGCCAGTCCAAATTCCAAGCTGCTTGACGAGGTCTGGGCAAGTGCGACGCGTCCTTTGAGGGGCTCTTGACAAATGGTGAAGCATCATCCTCACTTGGGTGCAGTCTTGAATGCGATATGTAGTGGTTTGAGATGGAGAGAGTAGAAACGACATTAACCAATCTTCTGAAAAGAATAAATACATGAGCGGGGAAATAGACGCTCGTCATCGTTTCACACAACGAACAGACATTGACAAAAGTCTACGATATGCGGCTCCTTCTCGTTTGGCGGGCGGACAAATCCGTGATCATGATGGTATTACATAAACTTAGGTTGTTTACATGCTACATCTGTTACGCCCATCTCATGGCTTTCATTTTGACAGTGTAACTGGTCGTTAGAATAACAGAGAATAACTCCTCTCCGGGACAACTAGGGCAATATCAATTTTATTCGAAAAACAGATGATTATGCTGAACACAAGAGTCCAAATGTCGTAACAGTAACCAATGCATTGCTCAGAATGGACACCTTTTCGAAATCGTCGCTGAATACAACGTGGTACAATTTTTGAAGACCTACATTGTGAGAGGATCTGTATAAGTCATTAATGGTTGTAGGAGTGTAGATATACCCACCTGGATGTGGATCCCGAACACGTTCAGTACGGCAGTCAAGAATAATATAGTCAGAGAAAGAAAGATCCGTCGCATACGACCCTGGCTGTGAAAAGCGACCCGAATGTTCTGCAAGTCGGTCACCATCGCGGAGAAGCTCCACACCCCATTCCTTGGCAAGAATATAGAAATCGAGGAGGCTCAAGAGACCTCTCATCCCATCGGACAATTTAGGCTTTTGGGTTCTCTTCTCGTCGACTCGATCCCTGGTAGTTATATGTTACTCATATTGTAGCTGCGGAACTTATGTGGTTACAGTTATTCTATCATATTCCCTACAAAATTCGATTTAAGCCAGCCCGTCCTTCTCCTGTTCCATATTCAGGGAAGGTCACTCTTATAAAATTCGTCCTGGTATTGGGCTTCCGGTATTGCCAAGGGTAAGTCTCGCTCAGTCGCAAGTCGTTTGGGGGAAAACTTTCGTATGACTTGAATCACGAATGTCAGAATATCATCGATTGAAGGTGCAGGGTAATTGTCCCACAGCTTCCATTCCACAAACCTGCGATGAAGCGGCGATGCGAAGAAATAGGCGACAGTGGTCACTAGCGTGTTTGTCAGCATGGAGCCATCCGTATCTAAACAGAGCTGAAGTTTCGAATCGTCAATGAAGTCGGCTTTGGTCACTTGGCCGTTACGCAGGACTTGAGAAAATACCAGATCCTGGAGGTCCGCGTCCTGCGAAAGGCCCTTCACACATGCACTGGCGCCTGCCAACTTCTTAAACAAATAGCGCGGTCCGACCATTCTCGAAAACATGTCCCAGGTATAAAGCTTGCCAGAAAATTTGAGCTGGCGATATGACTGAAAAGTGAAATTAGTCATCAAAAAAACTCAACCCGAGGTTCAACATACATCATGGGCAGCTACTATCATCATATTGCTCCCACATGTCCTCCCGTAAGAAGAAAGGAACGGAGGAAGGACGATTCATCGAAGTGAAATGTTGATCGGGGGTAGCAAACAGAAACTAGCTCATCCATCTCATCCCGAGGAAAAGCAGTCCGACAGACGGCAGGTGATTGTCAAGAGCCATGGCCTTTAAACTCACCATTTGCTCATCCTTCAAATAAATTGGAGTTCCTTCTGCCAAGAGGACGAGGGAGCTCGGACTGCCGTAGCTCTAAAGCTGGCGCCCTTTCGATTATCGTAAAGCTTGAAGTTTTTAAAGAAATCGTTCCAAAGCCAATACGTCGTCTGTCCTTCATCAAAGATGAAGACTGTCATTTTTTCCACCCAATTCATCATGTCTCTAAGGTAGCGGTGATAACGTCTTACCGCTGCCAGGAGGTCCACGAACCTATATAATCGTCAGACATAATTGAAAGGACTACAGTATCATGACATTACCTGGGTGGGATGATAAGTTTGCACAACACTGCGACTGTTTTAATTATACGCACAACTTTTTCCAAGGGGAATATGAGTAGACAAAGTATGTATGACACGAGGAGATGGTTCACGACGTAAATTTGCAGGTTGTGTCTCTATTAAACATCATAGCAGTCAGTCGACTGCAAGAATTAGCGGAATGTGGACGGTGAGTCTCAAATGAAGAAATGGCGGTCTATTTGCACTTACCAGGCAGCCGCTGCACGGATGACATTGATGTCCGAGACTTTACGCGTACGCTGTCCAACTTGACAGAAAAGTCGGTATCAATCGGAATGTAATCCTTTGGCTGCGAAGGCATGTGAGGATGAACATTTAGGCTGGTCAGTAGGACAGTCCCAGGACAATATCAGAAGTGGTTTTTCTCGCCTTTGTGAGAAAATCCTCGGCCCGGGTGAATTAGACATTTTAAATTGAGTTCCAGTCTACTACAGCGTACCATGTCGAGACAACAAAATATACAACCTGTTCCTCTAGAAATAATCGACAACGTCTTCAGTTTCCTGCAGTCGGATCCCACTACTCTTGCAATATGTTCTCGCGCACATCCCAACCTCTCTCCATTTGCCGAACGTCTCCTTTACGCTGATGTCGTTGTTTTCGACGACGAAGGCAACATCGATAATAAAAAGGATGATCGTCAGATTTTTCTGGCTTCCGAGCTCCATAGGCTGCTCATTGACTCCCCTCATATCGCAAATTACATCCG
>QDKV01005271.1_pt1 | contig 42384 bp, 50 predicted proteins | sample 1861101 | NCBI WGS metagenome assembly QDKV01 (sample SAMN04275158, study PRJNA302643) | Fungus metagenome, whole genome shotgun sequencing project. | isolation source: fruitbody | host: Mallocybe terrigena | place: Sweden | collected 2013
GAGACTTGACTTAGGCTAAGCACAATTTTGCTTAGTAGGCTTTGGCTTAACAGTGCTTAGAGACATTCTTAAGTAGCAATAAGCATGTTCAAGTGTCACTAAGAAAAAATTGGATTTTCCTGATGCATGCGCATATTCTTATTCTTTTATTCTTCTTATTTTTTTTACTATGTCCATCTCTGACATGCAAAGTACTGAGAAACGAATTATGTCACGCTTGATGTGACAGGATTGACGCACGTGACCGCGTCGCGTCGCAAATGAAATTCAACCTAATTATTGTACAACCGTTATGGGGGTAGCAGGATTGTGGGATGTGAGTTTTCACTTACAACGCAACGCTTCATAGTATCTCTGATTCCATGCACTGACCTAGGTTCTTAAACCTGCTGGCACAGTTCGCTCGCTAACGCACCTCGCCATAATGGAAGGCTTTGAGGCAAACCCAGACAAAAAACGTGGATTTCGTTTGGGAATTGATGCCAGTATATGGTTTTTTCATGCAGAATACGGACGAGAGGGTGAGAACCCTGTGCTGAGGACGCTCTTCTTTCGGTGCGCCACTCTGATGCACACAACCTTTTTGCCGCTTTTTGTGTTCGATGGACCAAAGAGGCCAGACATGAAACGGGGAAAAAAAATAAATAAAGACAGTCACAAGCTCATTCCGGGCATGAAACAGATTGTTGAGGCATTTGGGTTCGAGTGGAGAGTGGTGAGTCAGCGAGAGGCCCTTTCCATGCCATGTTTGAATAGGCTCACGTAGGCACCTGGAGAGGCTGAAGCTGAATTAGCTTACCTCAACCGCATAGGAATTTTAGACGGTATCTTGTCAGATGACGTGGATAATTTTCTTTTCGGAGCGACAATGGTTATCCGGAAGTTCGTTAATGATTTCCTTCATATTAATAAAATGTCTGACTTCGTTTCTTAGCTCGAGTAACACCCTTTCTGGAAATCGCGCCAACCCGATACTCAATTCTGTAGGCAAGGACGACAAGAATCACACTCGTATATTTCGTATTCAAGACATCACAAATCACCCAGATATCGGTCTTACTCGTGGCGGGATGATCCTTATCGGTCTTATGAGTGGTGGCGATTACCAACAGGGCGGCTTAGCCCGCTGTGGTGTTACTACGGCTCATGCGCTTGCTCGGTGCGGCTTTGGTGATCGTCTGTATGAAGCGGCTGTAAATATTGACCGAGAATCTCTTGAGGACTTTCTTGTTTCTTGGAGGGATGAGCTACGAAATGAATTGAGGACCAATTCAAAAGGTGAAATCGGGAAGAAGCAAGTTTCGCTTGCAAATTCTATTACCGAAAATTTCCCTGACATCGACATTCTCCTGTCCTACGTTAATCCCATCACTTCGGAAAGCATGGGTCGAGAGAGTAACAATACGAAGATCACTTGGGAGAGGGAACCCGATTTAGCGAAGCTAGCGGGTGTTTGCGAGCTTTATTTTGAGTGGGGGTATAAGGAAGCAATTATCAAACGATTTAGGACTATCCTTTGGCATTCGATCGTCCTTCGAATCTTGCGTCGCGCAGTGTTGAGTCTGGATGAAAACATTCCCGAAGAAGGCGTTCTTAGAACACCTAAAAAGAAACGTGGTGCCACCAACGAAACACTTTGCGGGACACCATCCAAGATGATCACAAAATATTTTTCATCATTAAACATTTTTCCATCTGCCAAGGTCTCTATCTCTGGCTCATCAGAGGAGGACGATGAAGAGCAGCTTATTGTCAAGATTCACTCTTCTCGGACACATGTTTCCACTGATGGCCTTCCAGAATATCGTCTCGAAATCGCACCGAAACAATTGGTCCTCCTTGCTGAGTCGGGGATAAAGGGTCTACGGGCACCAGAGAGTCCTAACGAGTGGAGTTCAGATGAAGAAGGGGAAGGGGAAGAAATCTTCAAGAAAACTGGGAAGAAAGTGCCCATTGATCCTGAAACCCATCTCCGGGTATGGATGCCCGCTTGCATTATCAAACTAGTTGAACCACGGATCGTCAGTGATTACGAGAATATCAAGGAAGAGAAGTGGATCAAGAAGACGAAGGGAACCCGAGGTGCTCCAAAGAAAGGGAAGGCACCACAAAAGAAGAAAGTTAGTGCCGTGGAGGAGCTTTTGGATGTTTTCTCAGCTCCACCAACAAAAAACAAATCTACAACTGCGAACCCACCTCGTATCTCCCCCCTCTCCAATGTTTCTGATGACGAGGTCCCTGAATCGGACAAAGCACCGCAGTTCCTTGAACATAATAAAGCACCAAAAGCCCTGCTCAACAAGAGAAAGGAATCTAACCGTCCACCTTCGCCAATCGATGAAGAATCGTCATACGAATACGACTTCCTTCTGAGGGGTAGGCAAAATAAGTCTTTTCCATGCAAGAAGACAGGAGCGCCTCTCCCAGCGGGAAATCCACTCACTGAACAAATCTCCTCATCTTCAGCAAAGTGCAGGAAAGGAATTCGGGACCTTACGAAAAAGAAAGAGGTAGCTCAAAGCAGCATCAGCGGTATCAAATCATTCTTCCCCGCTACACACTCACGTTCTTCGGCCACGGTCACCACAAAAACGGTCACCACAAAAGTGCAGCCAGGAACATCCACGAACTCCCCGAAGACATCTCAGGCCCACATTAGAGAATCTGCCCCTTCGTCTTCCTCTCTCAGGTCCTCCAACATTTGTGTGGCAGAAGAATCTTCTGTTGAAGAATATGATATGAGCATTTGGGGACGGAATTTTCCATCTGTACCACAATCTCCTAAACGGAAGACGCGGGAGCAGGGTCTGCAGAATGAGCGAGAACTTTTTTCTGATTACTTATACTCACCAACGGAGTCAGAAGATACCAACCATCGAATGAAATTTCGGAAAGAAGTTGCACGTACATTTAAACAGCTGGACCGACCTGTTTTATCTGCACGTTCCACCTCCCGTTCAAAAAAATCCACGGATATAATTGAGATTTCTTCGGAATCAGACTCTGAAGAGCCCTTGCCTGGAACCAATATATCATTGAAAGCTTTTCCTCTTATTAAGGAGAAGGGGACTGTCTCCTCCACGACGTCTTCGATGTCACACCCTTCTACGATTCATATGACACAGAAGACATTCACCATCTTTTCTGATATTATTGATCTGACTTGAATTTACTTAGATTCCTATTCCAATGTACTAGAATTATTACAGAAATTTGTTAGTGGTTTGAGAAATATAAAATACACTAAAACTACAGTCCTGACAAAATAAACTAGAGTGAGGTTGTGAAATCACGTAGAGATTCCTGTGCCATCACATCATCGACTGTCTCCGAAGGAGCGTCAGATGGAAGCTGGCTTTTTATGCGCCGTATAGAGTCGAGGCGAGCACGCCAATTTGTTTTTAAATCAACACGTACTGTGTCTCGTTGAGTGCCTGCGAAGACCCAGGCATACCAATCGGCCACCAAGCTGAGCTGACGGACTAACAAAGGTAAATTTTCAGCTGAAATCAACTTGAAAGGCCCGATGGGTGTAAATTCGGTCATGCCCACTGCTGACTGGACAGTGACCTTGAAGTATTCGTGTTCGTGAAGGTTATTGGAAAAGGCAGCGATCGATCCAACGGAATGAGGTTCAATAACGATATTGAGGAATTGGAATTGAGTTGTCAACGTTTCGAAGCGATAAGGACTTCCAGAATCGTTCCAGACAATGCGCACATAGTCGTTTCCGATGTGACTCTTCTTATTATTGCATTGAAGGTCGTGGGGCTTTGTGGGCATCATTGTGGCAGTATGATAAAGAATTTGGCCGATGTCGTCCCACCAGGCATAAGCATACTCCCCGTCTTCGTCTGGGTCTAAACCACCAGCATAAACGTCAACCTGACCTCGTAACTCGATAAGACGACCAATCCCTTCTAAGAAACGAGTGTAGGCGGGTGATCCATGTGTATTTCTGAGCATCTCCGTTTCGTTGGTTTGGCCTGGCGCAACATATAAGATGCCAACTTTATGTGTGTCTATTACTGGGATTCGGTCCAGGGTATTCACTGATTTGTTAATCGACGGGAGAACCGCATCTGGTACAAGTTTAACGTATGGTGAGGTGGCGCCGTCGGGGAAAGGAGACAATTGAAGAATGAGAAAGGCGGGATCAATGACGACCTGTTTTCGCCTCTGAGAAGGCGCAGAACCGCTCCAGACATAACCTGTTATAGGATCGGGTGGAGGTGGTTCGCCCTCTTGTTTTGAAATGCTAGAAAAGGTATGTGAAGGATTCTGTGAAAATGACATCAGACAAAGATCTCATTGCACAGATGATTCCAACCGTTATAAAGAAGTCATCCTCTGTCGAGTTTTGATCAGCAATAACCATCAATTTCGAGGGTTCTTTTTCGAGGAGGGCGGCCGGTACTGAGAGCAAATCCGGGGCTACTTCACCAGGACCGACCATCGGCACATTTTCAATATGGCATATGAATCTTGAAAATCCGGATGGTCGCCGAGACATAACTTCCACCCAACCTTCACGAACCAAAGCTCGTATAGTAACGACGGAGTTACCCATGATCCAAGTCTTTTGATTGTCTGGTGCAACGTCTGGTGGGTCAAGAACAATATCGCTTAGCGCTGAGCTTGCGGGTCGTGGGTCAGCACTTGCGTACGTATATCGAGCAAGCCAGTCGAAGCAGACCTCGGTCGCGTCGTCAACCTCTCTATTTCCCTCGTTTGCCAGCAGGAGTTGACGAGCGATAAAAGGGATGTGTCGTGGTCGGTCAGGTAACTTTAACGAAAGAAACCAAGTGTACAAAACTGAATATGACAAAATCCGGACATATTGCGAAAGCGCCCATGAAATAGTAGGTGAGGCATTCTGCCGGTTGTAATGCTGTAAGTATTGAAGCGCGACACCAAAAACCATTTTAAAATCTGCTTCTGTGAAATTGACATAGAGAGAGGGCAGAGACCCAACTATGGCAAGAAACCCTAGGATGTGTACGGCCATATTCGCATTCGACATGATCTGAGAGAGTTTCTCGAGGATTCTCGTTATACATTTGGTCATGGACGGCTGTAGTTCAAACGCTGATAGAGCAAGAGCTTGTAGACAACATTTTATGGTCGAGAACTGGCCATTTAGTCCTTCCTGGAAAACTTCTACCAAAAGGTGGCGGGCGTGAAGATCAAAACATCTCTTATAGCTGATCAACACAGAAAGCGTCTGGTACGCAAATCCATGTGCATCTCGGAGTTTCAAACCCTGCGGCCAATAATCGATAGCGGAAGCTAAGGTCTCCTTCAGTATTCCCGTGCACAGAATGGAAAGCATTTTCGAGATGGAATTCCGACAGTTCGGACCACAGAAAAGATGTTTGTTTGACAATTGGACAGGAAGATGGCATAGAACATAAGAAAGAATTTCCCAACTGGTTTCTGTTTCCAGAATAGAGTTAATACCTTGCAAATAACGAGAGATTGGTAGAACCAGAATACGATCAGGTCCCTCTGGGTCGTATGAGACCAAAACCTCGCTAGGAGAATCCGATCCAGCGACAAAAAAAGGTAAGGTCTCCGGAATTAGCCAAAGCGGGTTGCGGGGTTTGGGGAGTAGAGGTGCAGACGGCGCAATAGTACGGGACCGACTCCGGCTAGCAGCAGAGTGCGAGGGGCCACCTACTCTGCCACGAAACGCTTGCCCTTCATGAGGAATGCGAGGTCGTGCCTTCCTGACTTCGAAATCGTCTGAAATGGGTTTCCCCAACAATCCGTCGACATCTTTTTTAGCGGAACCATCCCGCGCAACACGGTTAACAAGTTCGGCGAGATAGAGAACCAGCCCATTTGGATCGTATCCATCACTGACGAAATATAAGCGATGACCACGATCGACACGAAGGCGCATGAGAAATTGCAGTGCGGTGAGACGTGCTCTCGGTGACTTCCCCCTGGAAATAACGTTTAAAAGCATGTCATATACACGCAACGCTAATCTCAGGTTCTTTGGTTCCAACGCGTGCGGGGTGAATGTCAACTGACTGAAAACTTCAACGAGACTGGAGACGGCAGACACTTCGCGATGCCCTGTTGCTGGTTCATCCTGTTGAGGTTCTGGGGTCTCCTTCGTCTCTTCTTGGGCCTCTGGCTGGGAGTGCGAACGCGAACTCCCTCCAGTAGCCAAGGAGGACAGCATCGAGATAACAGAAGGTCGACTTGAATCTTTTTCCTTCTGTGGTGATACTGGATTCATCTCTGTCTGAGTTCTCGTCAAGACAGGCGACACGACGGTAGAAGGCGCACTGCTAACCGATTGGGCATCACTTGTGATGGGGATAGTCTCCAAACCTTCATTTTCGTCGCCGTGAGTATGCTCCAAGGCTGTAGCGAGGATAAATTCCAAAAAGGCGGATAGCTGCGCCGCACCTTCTTTGTCATTTTCGTCTTGTTCTGAGCTTCTGAGTACGATCTCTTCGCCAAGGGTCTTCCAGATCACATCGGTATCGTCACTTTGCTCAGTCCCACGACTTTTCAACTGCAACAAGGTTTTCCAGACAACATCTGCGAGTGGCCGCCGATATGATTTCATGTCCCTGATGCCAGTATACACATTCTGAAGCTCGTCCAATATCGCCCTCCTTGTAAGGGGTCGGTTCGGACTAAGGAGTGTCTCGTTCGAGAGAAGAAAATCCCAGTTTTCGAGCCATTGAGGTGAAGTTGGCGAAAGATCGTGTTGGGACGTCATGATGCCCGGTAAACGGGCAGTGAAACCGTCCGTCAAGTGATCCGCGACGTGTATCAGAATAGTGGAAAGTAGAGGGTCAAAGGCCCTATGATGGTCATGTGCGAGCAATGACGATATGCTGCGCAGAATCGGGGTGGGCGCATCATTAGGTTGATCAATGGGGATGATGAAAGGTGTGCCATCCGACTCTCTGTCAGTGAGAATTGAATGTCAAATTTCGTCCAATGGTAAAATTTCCAAACGCACTTCAATGGTAAGATGTATTTCGTGAGCTTCAGCAAAGTCAACCCAATGACTCTGGCCTCGTCTTCGTCCAATTCGGCTCTCTCATCAACCCTCGTATCTAGTTCTTGAAGAATATCTTTCAAAATTCCAGAAGCTTCCTCCAAGATCTCTTCTTTGCCTTGTCGTTCCTTCTCACCAACTAATTTCCTCTCTTCGGAGTTGTAGGTACCAACCTCATCGAACTGATGAGAAATCCAGGTACCAACACTATCCCCCAAAGCCTTCCCAATCCTTGCAGCATCCCACCCGTTGCCGCCGACACCTGCTGACAATGGCGCAAAGTCTTCCTTTGGCCATGCCTTCTCTATCCATTCCTGCTGCAGGTCCAAATGACTGGGTGCTCCAGATTGAGAATATCCGAAAGTTGCTTCACGAGATATGTAAGACCGAGCTATTCTCGCGTAAAGAGCCCGCCGAATGTGATTTCGAAGGGTACGATGTGCTCCAAGAGATGTCATGACTGTGAGTTGTGATAATTGGTGGCGATAGTCATGCATCCAACATGTATTTGACAGATAGGGTGTAATAGGTCGTGGAAAGAGGTGTTGTCGTAGGATCAACATGCAATTAGCAGCATAAGGCCCCGCAAACAGAGAATTTAACACCTCCGACAGCTTTTCCTCGAGCGTGTTCTTCTTCGGTGATTTCATAGCGGCGGACAACCTCGGGAGAGATGCAGAGCATGACGCAAGGGCACGGAAAAGCACAGGAAGAATGTGGCCCAGATGAGTATGAGAAAGAGATTTGAGGTGAGCATTGATATGACGCAGGTAGAAAGCTATCGCGCATTCTGATGCCGTTTTCAATGGAGGAGCACTCTGAGGGTGTGAGCTCGAAACGGAAGGCAGTGAAGAAACTGATAAAGATGACAAATTACGACGATGGCTAACAGACTGATGCCTGTTGGAACCAGTACTCGAAGAGCCACTAGGGAGACTGGTCGGGGACTCTCGAACGATGTCCTGCAAGGAAATAGATCGATCCACCAAACTAGTATAGAAAAAAAAAATAGAAGCCATCTTTTCGTCTGTGATCCTCGATACGGTTTCTGTCCTGGTAAGTACTTCTTCGAGAAACTTTACTAGAATTTCCAGGCTGCGTTCCCGCTCAGCACTTTCACTTCTATCAACCGACTCCGAGTTTGCTAATAAGCCTTCGAATGCACCTTCTATCCAACGCTGAAGAATATCGATGACGTTGGTTTCAATCCCGATGATATCAATCCCATATTTCGTCACTGCACGGAGGGCCTTGAAGCGTGGCTCCCATAATTCCATTCCCCAAGATACGGAATTTCCAAGGAAAAGCGAAAGGTAAGACAGCCTGTCAGCAGTACTCAGAGGTAAGGCTTCAGGATTCTCCCAGTAGGCTGCGAGAATGTCAAAGCCGGTAGCCTGAACGGTAGTGGGCGACTCAATACTACAAAGAGAATTAAGTATCGGATTCAAAACATCTCTTCGAGGAAGAGGCGATTGACTTGGGAGCGCATTTGCAAGAGCACGGGCATGAGATGGGCTTGGAACGGCAGGAGGATACAAAGCTTCGATAAGGGCCTCGAGAGAAGGTGGTGACGTGGGAGGATGGGGAGGACTTTGACTAATAGCAGGTTGGTGTCTACGCCACGTAAAAGACGCAAAGGTCGTGTTCGACCTTGGACGTGACCTGGAGGATGGTTCTGAGTCTTGACGGGACATTTTGACGGGACATGCATGAATATGATTCTCTGTTGTAAATTGAAATATAGGAAATACCGGATTATGACATGTGACAGATAAGAAAATAGATTTATGTAACTCCTAACCGCTTCTCTACTGTATAAATGTAGTCGCCGATGCCTTCAGGAAGAGTTTTTAATTTCCCCTTATTCACAGCATAAACAGTACCTGTTCTTATAGAACCTTCGTCCTCACCCTCCGAGTCATCTGATGGTGGCAGAATAGGTGCTCCCTCAATGACACAGCGTATGAAATGCCGGTCATGACCGTTGACAACCAAGACCGCGGCTGCATATTGACGAAGTGCACGAATAAATGCGTCGTGATCCAAATAAGTCGTGGCTTCATCAAGCACCAGCAAATCTGGTACAGGATAAATCACCAAGGCCAGTGCCAAACGAACCTGAAATCTCGTCTGTCATTCAAAAATCCATGAACGTGAATGATGGACCCATACCTTTTGCCCTCCGGAAAGAGTGGAGATGGAGTTGGTTGCGATGCGTCCGCGCAAGCCAAATGAACCAAGAAGAGATCGTCCGGTTGGTTCACCGATTTCGATGGTATGTCTTCCCTTCAATTGCTCCATGAAAAATTCCAGTGCAGACAAACTTGCTACTTCAGGGGCAGACAATATTTCAACAAAGTGCTGGTCAAAGTATCCAAGTCGAAGCCGTGGATGTCGGTCGATGGTGTCTGTCTGAGGACGCAGGACCCCAATAAGAATTTTAACCAACGTTGATTTATCTCCTCCGTTTTGACCAACCAACCTTACCCGGTCACAAGGTTGGATCGTAAGTGTTATGTTATCCAAAACCTTCGTCTTCGAATCTGAGTATGCGAAAGAGACGTTGGTAGCAGAGAGGATGGCTCCAGGAAACCGCATCGGCTCAGGGTCAGGAAAAGAAAACTTGACTGGTCTATCTACATCTTTGACATGCAGCTCAGCGCGGTTGGTCAAATGGTACCCAGCTAAATCACGATTTAGTTTGAAACTGCGAGAGACATGAGCACGGAAAAGAAAGCAGGCATTTTAAACCTCACCGTGTGCCCTTGCTGCTTTTCTCCATCCCCCACCGTTCTTCCAACTTTTTCTTCCTAGACTTGATCATCCTCGCCACCCGTTTTCTTCTCACTCCTCTCGCCCATTTCGATTGACTTCTCAATACCACCCCGTTCTTTTCAAGAGCTTCCTGCATACGAATCTTTCCTTTTCGTTCCGTGCGAGCATGACGTTCGTATTCAGACAAGTTACCATCGAAATAGGTCAGTGTCTTGTTCGAAGGAAGATGGTTTCCTGTGCGATATCGTCGATAAACTCGTGATCATGAGCAACGACAAGAATGGTAGATGAAAGAGAGTTGAGGTTGTTCTGAAGCCATATAACCGACATGATATCCAAATACTTAGTGGGCTCATCCAATATCAGCTATTAAAACGTTTTTAGTTTTAAAAACTTTGCCCTCGATAAGCAAACGGAGAAAACTGCCTCCGCGACGACAGAAGCGGAAGAAGATTCGTGGACCTTCAAAAGAACTATCGGATGACATTTAGTGATGAAAAATCTTAACGACAATCATGGAAATCAAAACCTGCTTGCTCCCTCTCGTGAGCCCGTTCGGTTTTCACAACTCGCTCAGTTGCCGTGAGTTCAGAAATGTTGACTTGGTGCAAGTCAATCTACACAAAAAGATTTAGAATGTGCCCTATGTATTCGCTGTCTCCTATTCGCCATCAAGAGTGTTGAGATAGAATCAACGTGGAAACGGGACGTTTGCGATGTTGCAGTCAACCTGAGTTGTGGCTGCGACTTGGGATTCGGCTTGGGACGACTGTTGACGGGGACTGCTTGGTCGATCTCGTTTCACAGTAGGAACAAAACTGTTAGAGGGATAAGCGATCCGATGAAAACTGAGTGACTCATTAATTCTGATAATTCTGTGTCTCAAAATAGAAATTTGGTGCCTTGATCTAATTGTAATCTAAATATGCAAGAGTTACAGTCAACTCCCTCTTACCAAGTTGGTGGATGGAAAATGCCATGGGATATGAGGAATTATGAATTATGGGTTACCAAGGCTATGGGTTAAGCTATGACAGCGCAAAACAAGAAATGAAGAAATTGACATTTATAATTGAAGCTTAATAACCCCTTACCTACATCACGGGACCCACGGTAGATTTGCTGATGTAATTGTTTTACTTTTTGCTGATGGTATTTTTGAGGACCAGAACGTAAAGCTTTACATAACGTTTCACAGATTACACAATACCTACAAAACAGACAATTTGAAAGAGTTGGTGGCACCCCTACGACCGATCAACCCGCCATCAGATTTGACTGGGGAACTTGTGCGAGACAAAAGCAGAATGAAGTAGAGATATGTCCGGAATGTGTATGCAGAAAGTCTGCTACTGAACATTTAGGTGAACATAATCAAAAACACGGGCCGAATGGCATCGTCAGAATAGATAATGGTTTCGTTCAAAGAACCGTTGTTACGGTCAAAAACAACCTGGGAGGCTAGTCAATTTCTCCGCATGGTCACCGACCCTATTCAACCGCTTACAGAATTATATCCAGCAGGACAAGAACTGACGGCACCAAAAGCATTGACAGCGTAAACTTTGCCCAACACCACCTTCGTCAAAATCAAAGCGCCTTTGCCTTGGCCAGAATAGCTGTACGCCCTAGTCCACATGAAATATCAGTTTTGTATGACTATTTGAAGATAAAGTATGCTTACTTGTTTGCCGCAGATGAAGTGTAGACCCCAGCTCCGAAACTGAAAATGTATGAGAAACCATGAGCTGTATCGTTGTGCTTGGTCTTAAAACTCACGCTCCATTAGGATTCGCTATACTCGTCTTGAAAGACGTCTTCAGAATACGACATAAAGCACAACCGTCATCATTGCAGAGCATGGTGTTGTTGTTGCTCCCAAGAGTACACTTTCGTGAGGTGCCATGATAGCGGAAGACCTCTGTGCTCCTACCTACGCTCTTCCTACAAGTGAGAAAACCATTAGAAGCGGAAGACAGTGATAAACGATATGACAAACTTGTATCTATCGTATGGTTGCAAAAAATGTTTGCTTTCTATGATCTTGTAAATCTTCTTGATCGTGGGCTTTGTCCCATACTTCCAGGCAGAGTCCAATTTCTTTTGTACTAAGGGCATAAAAATAAGCAACGTTCCATGATGGACTCTGTTTGACAAACCCATATCCCAGGTCGCATGGCCTTCAGGAGCCTCAAGGAGCAGAGGGGTCTTTTTAGATGATATCAACTTGCATGACTTCCCGCACAAGTGATACTGCCGATACTTCGGTCTACTCTTGCAAAGTAAACAAGCAACCTTCGCAGCGTCTGCACAAGTTTTGCCACATTGACCGTGGCCTGCGAGCTTCGGACGGCGACGACAGTACTGTGATGGTTGAGAAAATGTAAAAGAGTGATACATCCGGTGCACCTACGCTGCACATGGTGGAATCTCCTTCACCTTTGGATAGTTCTTCGGCACACCGCAGTCCGCATGTGACATACCGGCCATGGCAGGGTTTTGTGCGACAAACCTGAGAGTGAGCTATTAACGTAGTCTACGGTTGAAAAAAAATGCACTAACGACACAGGGATCCTTGGGAGACTCTTGAGAATGTTTGGAAGAACGCGGTTTTCCAACAGGTGAATTGGCTTGAATGATAATCACAGGTGGTGGTCGTACTGCGGCAGCACGTCCTCCACGAGAGCCTGGAGTTCCTATACGGCGAGGCGCGGGGGTGTGGCCAAGATGTTGCAGCAACTGTCCCATATTCGGATCGACAGACGAAGGGCCAGCCATAGGTCGTCGAGGAGTATAATCACTCGTCGGGGCGTATCCAGCTGCACGCTCTCCACGCCCGATTGTTCCTGGAGGTGTCGTGTTGTTGAGTGCATGTTGGAGAATGCCAGCACATGTCAAACCACAAGTTGGATAACCCGAGTAAGGTGGTCTCGTCTGGCAAACCTACATCTTCATTTAGAGAGCATATTTATTACAAGAGGGTCCGACTTACGATGCAGATATCAATACCAGGATAGTAGCCTGGTGCTATGGGTGGGCTCATCTGGCCAAATTCGTCAGGAACTATGGTTCCTGGCACACCATAAGCTCTCACAGGGTTTAAAGGTGAAATATACGAGGAACTCCCGTTTGCAGACCCAGGCAGAGTGTACGAGGAACTCCCAGCGTTTGCAGACCCGGGCGGAATATATGAGAAACTCCCAGCGTCAAGTCCAACAGATGAGGAACTGGCAACACTTGCGGGCAGGGTACCGTACATTCGAGGTGCTTTATCAGTCACACCACCCTTTCCGTGCCCAACGAATGGGGGCAGATTGTGTTTTGGTGGTAAATACGTTGCGTCTTCGTCTTCATCATAGATGCCATCCAATGACAACTCATCGTCGTCGACATCGGCAGCAAACCCATCTGTCGTGTCCAATGTCGCGTCCAAGTTGTCAGCTGAAGTATTCGGCACAAGTTCATATGCCTCGTCGTCATCGTAGGATGGAACTTCATCATCTTGCTTGAGGAGAGACATAACGAAGAAGGGAAGAGCGCTAATCGATGGAAAGGAGGGTTTTAGGTATATAAACCTGTCCTTGAAGATGATGTTGGATTCCAACTAAACAGCTACGGATTCCGTAATACAAGACAAAATGAATGGTTTGCGTAGGATCCACGAATCCTATATACCTCAAGGACAGTGCGTGGGTTGATCGATTGGGCGGGCGCTTATCGATAACATTTGTCACAATTAAAACCTAGTTCCATATCAACCACAACATGCATGGTGTACCGTCCTATGCTGTGTCCAATGGTCTCAAGCAAAAGCCAGTAATTCTCAGTTATCAACCGTCTGCCCCGTCGACTGACCCAAGCTCACCCACGGATTCTATGGACATGGACATTGATGATTTAGCAGATATTTTAGAAGATGACTCCGACTTCAACAGCGATCATGAAGACGCAGCTGAGGACATGGAGGGATCCTTCGAGATGGTACCACTCACCCAGAAAACTGGTCAGCAGGCACCCGTTTCCCTTGACGGCTTTGATACGACAATCTCATCCAACAATGAGCCAGTTGCAAATAGCGGGGATTCAATTACAGAGCAATCCCAATGTTCAGACAACCCATGCGCGGTGGGTTTTCCTCACCCATTCTTTCTGGAATACTTAACCAAGTTTTCCTAGATCTGTTCCAAGCCCCTTGTTGGCTCATTAACTGGACCGGTCTGCGGCAATTATTGCGCTCAACAGTTGCGTGCCCTAAATGGCCTACCCATCGACACTCCCAATCTGTGAGTGTCCTCTAATGATTTGGCACTCGTCTAAATTCCAATACCCAATCTGTCATTAGAAAATTTAAAGCTCCATCTAGGACAAATTCAAGCACACCTGGCTCCTCCAGTGCTTTTCAGTGTCTTGTGAGTCCTTAGCTATCCTTAGAACTTGACCTGGACTTTTTTATTATACCAGGGCTGTGGCCGTGCATGTGGGATAACCAGTTCTGGTCTTCCTCTTTGCAGTAACTCCTGTGCTCAGAAAGTACAATTTTCCCAATATAAATCCCCCAACCCAACCATCCATGGTCAAATGAGCAACCCTTATCGACACAGTGGTCATTCATACTCCTCCGTTGCCGCTGTTCAAACGCGCAGTCAAACCGCTCCATCCCGAAACAAGATGTGTGAAGTAGGTTCCTTTCGTATTATTCAGACTCGAAAAATTTATACTATGCAGGTGTGCCACGTACGACCTCGATGTCAGCGTAATGGCAAAATATATCCCACTTGCGGTTTAACATGTGCGGCTAGGCTGCAGAAGCCTGGAGCAGTAGAAATGTGCGATGTACGTACTATCCCATTCATTTCCGAATCCATCCGAGCATCCAATCTCCCCAGTTCTGCAAGCAACGACCAAAGGTCTTCATCAATGGCAGGACTTTCTCTCATTGTGGTAGAACTTGTAGGGATAAGGCAAGATCCGCTGCCCCAGGTTATCTTCTTTCCTCTGAAAAGCTTCCTTCTGGTAACCTTTCTTTAATCCCAGCATCACAACAAGGCAGTGGGACATGCTCCACATGTCTGAATTGCTGGAAGGCAAAAGCCAACCCACCCAATGACGAATTTTGTTCACTTCAGTGTAAAACCATTGTCGACCGCAGGGCGCCTGTTCTTCTCGAAATTCCTCGGGGTCATATTTCTTTTGATAGTGGTATATATCCAATTTATCATTCCCTTTCACTCGAGAAATAACACATGTCTAGTCGAAGCAGCTTTTAAGACCAACTGGAACAGACAAAATCATCCGTGTCCATCTGTGAAGAAGATTTACATGGTGTGCATCAGTCCAGAGCAGGCGGGAAAATTCAGGGAATATGGGTACGCATTCATTTGACGAAACTCTTGTCCTTTGCTCAAATTCACGGATATTGTAGCCAGAAGGTCGCAATGCCATTCCAGGGAATCCCGGGAGGGTTTATCAAGAAGAAGAGTCAAGATCAACTGCGTTGGATCGGCCTCCACCGCAGTTGCGGATTGGGCAATCCAGGCAATCTTAAGCCTTGTGGTTCGCACCGATGTTTATTGTGCTCTATCTTGCAGGCATCGTATGACTCTGAGAAATATGGCGACGGCGTTATGACCACCAACCTGCCCAGGTACCGAAACATTGTCCTTGTTTATCTCTTCATCTTGATTTTTTGTTTTATTTCTATCATAGGGCGGTAGCTTATCTGTCTAACACAACGAAGGGAACATCGAAAATTGTTTTAATGACCAAGGTTCATCTAGGCAGAGTCATTGACTTAGCAAGCCACCAAATTCGTCACCCATCTTCACCTCCTCCAGGTGCCGATTCGGTGGGTATACAGTCGGGTTCTCATTGATGGACGACTAATTTTTTTGTCGAAGGTGGCTCTTGTGAAATACCATCCTAACGGCTCTATAATCGATTCCGATGAAATTCTCGTTTATAATTGCCATGCACTTAGACCGATGTATCTAATTGCTTATGACTAGGTTATTATATAGTTCCTGTCTTAAAATATTAGCGAGTTCAGAGTCATATCATTCCCTTCATTCCGCAGCCGCACGAGGCGTGTGTTCATATGTATGGTTATCCGAGGAGATCCTAGGATTGAGTACCGTTTCAAAATTTAGACTTGGCACGCCGTGCCTTTGTCCAACACTGAATCCAAATATCCATGTATATTTCAACCCCTTCTGGATGCTTCAGCGGTTCGTCACGAGTTCATTGATTACGCTCATCTAAGGTTGACACCTTCCCTGTGTTTCAACAACTTTCCCAAGAATCATGCAAAAATTTGGAGGAAGGTTCACCGAAGCCCGCCGCGCAGAACTTCGCAGGATAGGCGAAGAAACAATGGACGCGATCAATCGTGGATCTTTTAATTACATGGGCGCCGAGACCGACCTGAGCTACAAAGTTCGAGAAGCCAAGAAAGCTACCGAATTCTACGCCTCAGACTCAGATGTCGGCAAATGGAACTCGTTGCAGAGACCACAAAGGCTGGGCGGCTCGAGTGATCATCCTGTTCCAACGTACATTTCCATTCTACAAATTAGTACGATCGATGCCGCCCGACTCCTTGATAACATGCGTCGCAACAACCCTGCCGAATCTGGCCAAGTAACGGGTGTGCTTAATTTTGCATCGGCAACGAAGCCAGGTGGAGGATTCAAGAGTGGCGCCGAGGCCCAAGAAGAGTCCATCGCGCGCTCGTCGACCCTTTATCCCACTCTAAAAACCACGGAGGCTTCAAAATTCTATAAATTACACGAAGCTGAAACCGCTCAGAACCTGGCGGCATACTACTCTCATGCCATGATATATTCACCCAAAGTCACTGTCTTTCGGGATGACGATGGTTTATGGACACCGCCCTTCGACATCGATGTCCTTACTTGCGCAGCGGTCAATGCCGGAGAGATCTTTAAAAAAAACGATGGCGCGAATAACCCAGGTATCATGGTTGGCATTGAAAAAGAGATGAAGGAACGCATGGGGAGAATACTGTACCTCTTCGAACAAAAAAAGGTGCGGAACCTTGTGCTTGGGAGTTTTGGAACGGGAGTATTCCGCAACGACTTGCCGACGGTGACGAGGATCTGGGCAGACTTGCTACTGTTGCCTACTGCAAGGTTTAAGGATTCCTTTGACCGGGTTATCTTTGCGGTCACGGGTGACACCACATTCGCTAACTTTAAGAGTGGCTTTGATGCTTGGGAACTACCACGAGCAGCTGGAGTTGGACAGAATAGTAACGGCTGGGGACTTATCTCAAAACTTAGAGGATAATTCTTATCCCATTTTGTATTGTTCCAGTAGCAATAGCTCGCAGGTTTATGAAATTAACTCCTTCTGAATAGTGTAGCGAGAAATGGTCTGCTTCGCCAGACAAATTTGACTCGAAATTCACGGCCTGGAGCTGTTTACCGCTCCTCAATTAATATTTAGCGTGAAGTCGAGAAGCCAATTACTGTTTTTGATCAGCCAGTGGGAGGTCATCCGGAAGGGTGTGTAATTACTGTTTGAATGCTTTGAATTTCCCGCAGAGGAAAGGTAGGATTTCAAGAGGTTAGCAGATGCTGATCCTTACTCCTTCCTTAACTATCGCATCACTGGTGGCTGATCTGGTGGTCCATGGTTTTGAGTGGGGTGGTCTCAGTCTTACTCCCAAAGCGCTGGCGAGGTGGTAGATACTGAACATCAGAAACTTTATAATACATTTCTGCAAAGGTGGAATTTTTTTGGAATAAGTGCCACAGATAAACTAGTAGTTCTGAATCTAAGATGCACATTGGCATGCACCTGGAAAGAAAACGGGTGGATCACAGGGTTTCTACTAGTACAATCTCCCACTGGCACATGGACGCAGACACAGCATTAGCAGAAATAGAAGTGAGTATCACTATCTAGCCGGAAGTGTTTCCCAGTGGTTAACCACGCCCAAAAATAAATTGTTGGAGGGGTCTACTTTTGGCTTGATAACGGACAAAGGTCTTCAAGTTGGCCTCTCTTGCTTGAAATTCTTGCTGAGTGTACCCTTTAAATAATCAAATTATAGCCCCTGAAGGCTCAATGATGAGTAGAAGACGGAAGAGGTGTTCCAGCGATAGTCATGAGAGGCAGTTATTTTGTAACCGATCGGCCATCAAACGTCCCTAACTTGCATAAAAAGGTAGCGGCGGGAATACAAGAAAGGCTTAACAATCGATTTGGTCTTGAAGTTTTCAAGCTGGTCTTCGAGTCTGCCCTGGTGGTAGTTACATGTCCCAAATCTATTTCAGCATCAATCTGCACCCCATGAAGATATTTATATTGGTTTTCATACCTATTCTGTTCAACGGTATTCTTGCAGCACCCATTCACCTTGACGGAAGGATTAGTAAGTTGCCATTTTATTTGTTGTGGACAAAAGACAATTTTTCTTAGGCCCAGACCCATCCCTTTCACCTCTACATCCAATACCCGCCCATTTGTTTCAACAACCCTCTTCATCTTCTCCGGATATTCCTCTGGATCCACCATTTGAGGGATTTTCGTTGAGTTCCATCAGTGGATCTCGTGCACCATCTCGTGCATCATCGTGCAGTGCATCCCATGAGCGTAGTACATCACAAAGTGCATCATCTTCTTCCCTGAAATGCTCCTACTGTCACAGTCCCAAACAGTTCAAACGCTTGAAAGACCTCACAGGGCACGTATCATCTGTTCACGTGAGTGGCTGCATTTTCCTTTTCTTTTTTTTTGTCTTAAATGGACTTAAACTAGCCCGAAATGAAGGAGGATTATTATTCCAGTGAGCGGTTTGATGATGCGAAGAAGTGTGATTTCGATGGTTGTTTTGTCAAGAAACACACGGCAAACGCGATGTACAGGCATAAATTGGCCTGCCATCTAGAAAAAAGGAAATATGTAAAGACGGGTAAAACAAAAGCGGTCAGGTGCACTATCGGTGGTTGCAAAAAAATGGCGACGTTACAGCATAGGAGAGCCTGCCATCCCGAAACAATCGGGAAATACATAAAGAAAAAACCGGCGGGCGGATCCGTTGGTAGTTCTAGCCGCGGTTAAGGTGTTTGTAACTTACAAACTTGTATATTTTTGTGGGCGGAGTGGAGGCTTCAAAGCTGACCCGTGATCTGTCCATTCGTAAAGGAGAGCCTAATGGCTGCTGGAAGATAATTAAAAAATGATGACACTTCACTGAGATACATGCTCAACTTGGGGTATCAATCCGATATTAAGATGTAATCCTTCCGTTTGCGATGGGTCGGGTCATAGCACTTAGACTTTGACCGACTTGTAAGTCGGTAGAGTGCACAGAGATTAACTCAGTCACGACAGGTGGCTGTGTCGGATGTTTGGTTGGTGTAAACACACGGAGTATAAATGGTCGAGAATCAAATACCACAAAATTTGGCTTAAAGCCCAACAATGACTGTGAACGAATCTACTTATCTTGACCCAAAGACCGCTATCGAACATCTCAAAACATACGAACGTTCAGATGGACTCTCAGTTACTGATCTCATGGATTCTCAGGTCCACGGGGGGCTGACTTACAATGATTTTCTTCTCTTGCCAGGAAAGATTGACTTCCCTGCCTCAGATGTTGCCACTGAGAGCCGTATCACCCGTAGAGTTGTCCTCAAGACTCCATTTATTAGTAGCCCTATGGATACCGTTACTGAAAGCGAGATGGCAATTGCTATGGCTGTGAGCCACTTTTTCGATCTCTCTATACAGCATTTTGATTCATCTTCCAATAGCTTTTGGGTGGTATTGGAGTTATTCATCACAACCAAACTACAGAGAGGCAGGCTGCCATGGTCCGAGCCGTCAAACGGCATGAGAACGGGTTTATCAGCGACCCTGTTGTTTTATCTCCCACCCACCTCGTGGAGGACGTACTCGAAATTAAAACGAGGCTAGGATTTTGCGGCATTCCCATAACTGGTTAGTATATTCTATATTTACTTCATTTTTGTCTTGATGAACCCTTATATTTCAACCTTCGTTCTGCCGGACTAACGCGCAAGGCGCGTGATACGGGGATAAATCTCAAATATTAATTCTGATTATTTTGAAAAAAAATCTCTCTTTTTTTTCTTCATGTTTTTGACAACGTGTTGATTATTCCATAGATACTGGAGTTGTGGGTGGCACTCTTGTTGGAATTGTCACGGCTCGTGATATTCAGTTCCGAGATCCGTCTACCTCACTTTCTGAGGTCATGACCAAAGATCTCGTCACAGCCCAGCAGGGTATTACGCTCGCCGAAGCCAACACCATTCTCCGTGACTCTAAGAAGGGCAAATTACCCATTATCAACTCCGAAGGCAAACTCATTTCTCTCTTGGCTCGTTCCGATCTCCTCAAAAATCAGTCTTATCCATTGTCCTCCAAGAGTCCCCAAAGTAAGCAGTTATATGCAGCTGCTTCTATCGGAACACGCCCTTCCGATCGTGACCGACTGGCTTTCCTTATTGACGCTGGGTTGGACATTGTCGTCCTCGATTCTTCTCAAGGCAATTCCCTCTTCCAAATAGAGATGCTTCAATGGATCAAGTCGACATTTCCCAAGCTCGAGGTCATCGCAGGAAACGTCGTCACCAGGGAGCAAGCGGCGAGTCTCATTTTTGCTGGTGCCGATGGCCTCCGTGTTGGCATGGGTTCCGGGTCTATCTGTATCACGCAGGAAGTCATGGCTGTCGGACGCCCTCAAGCCACCGCCGTCTATAACGTAGCCGAATTTGCCAACAAGTTTGGCGTCCCTGTCATTGCTGATGGCGGTATTGGTAATGTGGGCCACATCGTCAAGGCCCTTGCACTCGGTGCGGGTGCTGTCATGATGGGTTCCTTACTCGCTGGTACAGAAGAGGCTCCAGGAGAGTACTTTTACCACGATGGAAAACGCGTCAAGGCTTATCGTGGGATGGGCAGCATTGAGGCGATGGAGCAAGGAAAGGCTACCAAGTCTGGTAACAAAATGCCTGGCAGCAAGTACCCTCTTCCCAGCCAGATGAACACCACCGTAGAGAACGCCGCTACTTCACGTTATTTCTCGGAACGCAGCGCCGTCAAAGTTGCTCAGGGTGTTTCGGGGGATGTCCAGGACAAGGGCAGCGTTAAGGCGTTCTTACCTTACCTTTATGTTGGGGTGCAGCACTCTCTTCAAGATATTGGTGTTCGAAGTGTGCTGGAGTTGCAGACCGCTGTGAAAGCGGGTCAAGTCAGGTTTGAGCTAAGAACTGCGAGTGCTCAAGTCGAGGGAGGCATCCACGGTCTCAACTCGTACGTCTTTGTTATCTGTTCGTATTTTTTTTGGTCAACCTAATTATGACTCTTTATGCAGTTACACCAAGAGGCTTTATGCCGCTTAGAGATTATGGTCGTGTTGTCACCTTTGAATTTTACGTCTTCACAAGAGCAGATGTATTAATTAAAGTGTTCAGAAAATTACTCAAACAGAAAACAACTAGATAATAATCGGTAAATCGAATGATAGACGGGCGCTGGTCAAAGTAGTTGCTCATGTTTTAGTGAAGAATGAGTCGATTTTGGTGTTTTTCGCAGGAGACTGTTCCCCGCAATCATTAGCATTCTAAGGTGGGTGGCACAACGGAAAAAGATGTTACCCACCTTCGCCATCTTCCCTTTTCTCGGTGAGCTTCTAGGCTTCGCTTTAACATCGTGAATAACCGCTTCCGCCAGAGCCTGTTGATACGAGATATCAGGCAAAACCATGAAGCAAGTTAGAAACTGGAAATGAAATACTCACACTTTCTGGTTGGTTAGACTCATCGCCAGCCAGCTTTTTCGGTCTTTTACTTGGAGACGGTCCTACAGACACACTGGGGTTGGTATCAACTGTTGCCGACGATTCTGCAGGCAAGCCCGATGGCGTTGGATTGTCTTCAAAATTTCTCTTCGCTTTCAGTGTCGCGGGCGAAGACGTGGGCTGAAGACTCTTTTGCCGTTGCTTCGAGAACAAGGCTTGGATTCCATCTTTCCGGCTTGTAATGGGTTCAATGAACGAGGGAGATTCTGTTCCTACTCTGCCCACTTCCTTCGGAACTTGGTAGCTAAAAGGCGGCCTTTCAGATGGACGAACATCCAGCTGTGGAAGTACATACCACTCTAAAGGTGTCTTTTCATGTCGATAGGGCTGAACCATTTTCGTGAGTTCAGGGGCCCAGGTTTGCGGGGATGTATCAAGCCATCGATCTAATGCTTCTTTCGTCGTCAGAAAGACAGGCTGTCGATCATGCAACCACGAGAAATCCTTGTTCGCGTCAGTAGTAACGATAGTGAATGTCCATAACGGTTTCCCTAGACTGTACTAAGGGTCAATCAGGTGTCAACGTCGTACACTCGTACCTTCGAGGACGACACAATCGTAGAGACCAGCCATGAGCAGTAAACTCCCATCTTTTCGTTTGATAAAATGAGGCAGCTTGTCTTTCCCCTTGGTCAGCCATTCATAGTACCTATCAAGATACCCACACCCGTCAAATGGAATCATTGGTTTTCATAAGCATACATACCCTTGGCATGGAATAGCACATCTCTTCTTTCCTTTAATGCTAGCCCACATGCCCCCTCCGTCAACGAGGTTCTCAGAGCGTGCATTGGTCGTGCTCAGCGACTTGTCCTCGAACTTGCTCCAATGAGGTACGAGTCCCCATTTCATAGTGTGCAGAACAAGACCACCACTAGCATCAGTATCGGTATTGCCTTCTCTCGGTCCCCTAGAACTTGACTCTCTTCCTCTTCGACGTATAACAGGAGCTTGTGTTCTTGGTGCGATGTTATATCTAGGTACAAACTGTTCTTCATCGATCCATTGGTCAACTCCCACATCTTGACGGATTTCGTTTCTCTATCATCTTTCTCAGCACAAAAAAGGACACTGACTGTCCACTCACATTCCAACGCAATGCAAAACGACCACACATATTGTGATTGAGAGTTAAGAAGCGCGGGCCGCTTTCGCTACGAGCGTGAGAATATGCAGAACGATGTTCAAGTCCGTTAGCCTCCTTCACCGCCCAGAATATTTTCTACCAGAAGATTAATAACGGGGATGGAAAGCGGAGCATTTAAATTACTTGAATCTGCCACACAACGGACGCTACATGCGCACGCCTTCTCTCGCGCTTCAAACCAAGCGTCGCTTGTCCTCACCGATCTTCTCTCTCGTTACCTCGTTCTGCTGACTTCTACCTGTGCGAAATATGCTCACCATGCAGGGAGAACGACTCTTAATGCGCATGACGCACTTGGAACACTTGAAGAGCTTGGTGTCAGTGTGCAAGAACTCAACGAGTATTGTGCTACTGAGGGCAAGGAGCTGAATCGTTATGCTTTGTATTCTATAAGAAGGGTGGAGGATCTACTTGAGTTCAAATGTATGTCTTGTTTTGGAGACGTCTTACTCCCCTCTCATCTCTTTTTCAGCCCACCTTGCGGAAGGACTGAGGCAGGATAAGGACGATGCCATCTTGCTCGAATACGCGCGTTGTCCGACGCCTCTTTTCGAAGAAATCGATTTTGCCGAAGAGGAAGGGAGTGGCTCAGAAGAAGATGTCAGTATGTACGACTCACCACAGTTAGTCGAAGAACAGCAAGACATGGACGTGGATGAGACATCGCCTAGTCTGATAAGCGCCCTTCCACGAAAACGAACCCCATCTCGACCATCGACACCCCCATTACCTTTATCGCCCATCTCTAATCCATCTTCACCCAAACGAAAACGACCGCGACTGCCAAATTGGGAGCCGCCCGAGTATATCCCACACTTTTTACCTCCTTTCCCCTCCATAGTGGAAGAGACACCGGGCTCACCTGTTGAAGATCCAATTTCTACCCAATCCTCAGCAATACCCTTATCTACCCCACAAGTCCTCGACGCCGCAGCCGCAGAAAAATCTGCTATCACTCTTTCTCAGTCCTTAACCACAGCAGCAGCGTCCGACTTCCTGGTTCAAGTACCCTATTCTCAATCTTCACTCGCCTCCATCTCAGACAGACACCTTCCATCTGCCTTTCCACCTGCGCCACCACCCCCAAGTCAAGCCCGTCAAAATCGCCTTCCGACTCTTCAAATTGAGCCTTCCCTCCTTGGGGCATACCATCACATCCTCACACATCCCCCACCCTCCGAACTGCCATCTCTGAACCCCTCACGACATAAAGTTGCCATGGCACTAATCAAGCAAGGGCAAGCGAACCCCCGGTATAACCCTGCAGACACGCTCTTTGGGAGTGTAGCCCCTTCTCCACCACGAGTGTCCACAATAGGACCTTCCTATCCCGTACCTATCGGGGAGACGTTAAATACGGATAAAGGTAAGGATAGCAAGGAGAAAGACTTCAAATTACCTCAGTCAATTCCCCGACCGGTATCCTCAATCGAGAGAATAGCACCGTTCATCAGCCAGCAAACGTCGCTAATCCCGAGTTTAGCATTGCGTGTCCTTCCAGTGCGTCAACTGCGTTGCATTTTTTTAAAACAACCGTTTTATGTTACTCACGTAATCTCCCTGCATTTTTATATCGTAGCCCGCAATCCATTCACGGACAAGCCGCCTCTCACACCCTCCATTGCTGAATCGAGGTGCTAAATCTCTCACATATGGTCCTGGTATCCCAGCTCCCTGGAATTCCAACACCAACGTTGGATCCGACGGTGTCATCTCAGGTGGACCCGTCTCGTCCAAAGACGCCACAGTTGCGAACGGAAAAGATGGCGTCCCAAAGCCGCTTTTGCCTGATGCCAGGTTGTTCGCGACATGGGATTATGACACGAAAGACTTCAGGGTGCCGCTTGCTCCTTCTGCAAGGAGCAGGTCTCGTATGGGTAGTTTGAATATGCAGTCAGCTGTTGGTGGTATTGCGATTTCGTTGCCTGTGGCGTCAAGGAGTAAGGGTATTAAGTGATTATCATGAATTACATCAGGTCATTATAATATTGATTTCATGAATTATTTTGGTTGTCGTCTTTTCCCGGCCCGCCAAAGTTTTCTCCCTTCGTCTAACAATTCTCATTCGCAATGGCCTCGACGTTCACAATATTGCTTTCCAAAGCTGAAAAATCGTACATTCAAGCGGGTATCGTTTCCAACACGCCCTCACGCGCAGATGGGAGGTCTCTATACGCCTTTCGGACTGTTGCACTTCAAAAAGGTGTAGCACCCATGGCGAACGGCAGCGCACGCCTGAGCATTGGGCGGAACGCGCACGATGGGTCTGGTGGGACTGATATCCTCGCTGCAACGAAGCTAGAAGTTGAATCCGTTGAACCTGGAAACGAGGGAGTAGATGGTGGCAGGATTGTCTGTACCGTCACCTGGTGAGTAGTAATTATCACAAGGTCATATCGCCACAACGAAAAAGCTCAGCACCCCCTCAGCCTACTCATCGCTCACTTCTTCCCACCTTGATGACCTGCAAACAGAATACACTGTTGTTCTCAGCAGTATACTCTCTCATCCGTCTCTCCATCCATCCAACCTCACTATCATACCCCGTCTGAAATCTTGGGTTCTCCACCTCGATCTTGTCATCCTTTCAGATGGTGGAAACGTCTTTGATGCGCTCTTTCTTGCAGCCCGGGCGGCGCTTTGTGATACGAAAGTACCCAGGACGAGGAGTGTCGAGTATCGGGCAACTATTCTGGAATCGAAGATGGGCAGCGGTGCGGTCATGGGAGGAGCACTTAAACGAGGGGATATTATGGACGTTGATATCGACGCAGATGTGGAGGTACAAAGCTCATTCGATTCGCGCCAGCTCCAACAGCTTTCAACCGATTTTGAGTTATCAGATTACTGGGACGAAGGCGAAGTTCTCGAGGGGAAGAATCGATGGCCTCTGTGCATCACACTCAACACTGTACGTCGTAATTCCTATCTTTTTAATCGTCTTATTATTATTATTAACGATGCAGCATTTCAGATTCCCCCATCTTACCATTTTATCGATGCTACGCCTCCAGAAGAAGCTTCGACACCCCTCCGACTACTCCTTATATTCTCCTTTCCGGATTCTAGTTCAGACTCAACATCCCCGATTATTCAGGGTATACGTACTCTTGGCGCAGGTGAAGTAACCCCAACACAGATAAACGATCTTATTACGGTGAGTTGTCTACTCTCAAACCGTTGGCACCATTAACCTTAATCGCCTCACAATTCTTACGTTCCATGAAACCTGAAACTAAACATTTCTCTTTTTATAGCAAGGTGAGAAATATGCCCGCGAACTTTGGACAGCCCTTGATGGCGAGCTCAAGAAAAACGATGAAACTCTCGGCCAAAGCTATGATCATAGTAACCCAAGTAAGGGCAAGGCAAGGAGACTTTGAGGACAAGGAGTTAATCCCGATTCTGATCAATCACACCGTGAGTCTAATATATATCACCTCGAGCAGTACATCGTTATCATTCTTAATGTCCATTCATTGCGCTTATCATTATATCTACAGAATGCTACATAGCTCGTTACCGTGATAGTGATGTGTCTAGGTGGCATTACCTGTTTGGTCAAAATTCAGCTTGAAACACCCCCCAAACTCAAGCAAAACAAAAATGGACTCAGGTGGCGGAAAGCCAGCCATTTACGCATGTCTCTTTCCATTTAAAAATATAAAAACACCATTATTACAGCAAAGCATCTTTCTTTCAAACACCCAGGACTATTAATCAGTTAGAACGAGTGAGTTCTCGGCACCTTCCCAATTTATCGAAAGGAAGATCATCACACTAAGACGATAACCAAGCGTCGCTTATACCAGTCCATCAAATGTTTCCATGTGCTGAGTGTTCAAAACTGGATGGCCAAGTAAGATTTTCTCACTACTCCTACAACTGCGCTCTGGTCGCAACAGGTGAGCACTCTCCAGGAGTCCGGGTTTTTAGGTTTAATTGAGTTTAGAGTCTTTTTCGGGTTTAGTAAACTCTCAGGATTCAAAAATAAAAGTTATATTATAACATTTGAAACTTCGAATTCCATCCGTTATATCTGGTTTCGAACCTATCACTGGCAGCACATGCAACAACCGCATGTATCACGAAAACCTTGATATGTAGATTGGAAATATCCAACGGCCATCAGCAAAGCGACTGTTTAAATTTTAAACATGATAACGCCTTCATCTTCGGACAAGATGTCTTGCTGTTTAACAGTATTGTTCAAAACACAACAATTATCGCGGCTAACCATACTAGTCACGTAGAGATTCGAAGTTGGCTGCTACAGATTGTTGAGTCTGAAAGCCTGAAACCACCGTGTGCTCGTGATCCCTGGCTTGGCGGGTTGTAAGAATAAAACCATCCAATGTCACAGCCAAGAATTTCTCAGAGCCGGTCTCCCTGATACCTTTTCTACAGCTATTAGTATTACTGCTACTACTGCGCTCCGGTCGCACACCAAGTGAGTTCCCCAAGTCGAGGCTGCAATTGCCAACCAACTGACCCCTCTTATCCTAGTTTTTTACTCATTTCATCATGTTCATTCGACATTTTTCGATATGCATGGCTGTCGTATTTCTTCTTCTTAGCAATGACGTTGCACTTTCGGTTTCTGGTAGGTCTTCATCTTCACTCCATGACCTTTGTTATTTTCATGCAATATCCACTATAATAGCACCTCGTCGTACTGCAGCGGGACACGCTTGCCTTCAACAAAGTCACGAAAAATCTGGAGATGATGCCAGTGTCAGAAGCAACAACCACTGGCAATCGGGACGTTATGATTCCGCCCATAAAGAACATGAAAAGTCTTTGGAACATTACGAGACAGCCAAGTACCATAGAAGCATGGTTGAGGCCCATCACAAAGTGGACGAACACACTAGTAAGTACAAGTCACACCGGGAAGCTGGAATGTCGGCCATGCTCGAAGGGAACAATTACCGTGACAATGGAGATCATGAAAAGGCCTTCCACAAATATACAGAGTCCGCCGAAAATCACAAATTGGCACGTTACCATGATAAAAAAGCTACTCAGTATCGCAAAATCCTTGAAGGTTAGGTCTTGTTGGAAATTCAGAGTGTGCGTGAGCGACGGTGTGCCGAATTTCATGTTGTTCCCTTCTCCGTTGTGCTGTCCATTTTCCCCACGAACAACTCCAATGGCGAATACATTGGGAAGTGTAATGAACCTTTACCGAAAAATGTTGTATTACTCTCGAATGTGGACGTTGACTTTTACTTGAAGGAGGCATGTGGAGAGTTATAAGTAAAGGACCTTTTGAGTTTGACACTAAAGCAACGAATAACGACTAGGTTTCTGGTCACTACAGCCTGTCCACGGGTGTTGGAACGTATGATTCTATCATAACTATTTATGATATAACGATAAAACTATGTAGGCACAATCGGAACCTTAAAGACGATTGTGTGTAATGCACATTTTTGTGATATATGAACGTGTATATGTTCCCTTCCAGAACTGTAATAAGATTATTCAATGGGATGGGATTACATCATTACGAGTCCGAAAGGGAGTTAACAAGAATTGTTACTTCAGTCCTCAAGTACAGACACAAAGATGAAAAAGTTCCTTTGTTTAAAAAAAAATCAGATATAAGTACGTCATGCAATGAGGCGGCAGTTGGAAGAATTAAAAAGACAATAATGCGATAGATGACGCAGGGTTTGGAGGAGGATGGATTTTACAGATTTTTTTACAAGAAAAAAAAAACAATGGGCACGACGCTAGTCCCTCCTTTCGTAGCTGTGGCTGTTGGACGGGAGAAGAGGACTACGCCGCAACCTCCTGTGCCTTGCTTGCCACAACGGTCACACCCACCCCCTCAACCCCTTCGCTGTAAAACCTACCCGCCGTCGACTTCAACATTACACCCCTCTCAATCAACCCCTCCCTCCTCCTTTGGACTGCCTTATCCAACTCGTCCAGCATTACCACTGTCCTCTCCCACTCCACACAAGCATCAGTAATACTCACGCCCCACTTCAAGTCCGCAGGACCTGACAGGGGAACGTCCTGCCTCCCATCGCGGAGGTGTGATTCAATCATGACACCTGTAATGTGTCGTTCGCCAGAGGCGAGCTGCTCGCAGACGGAGTGAAGAACGAGGGGCTGATTGTTGTGGTTTTTTTGTGAGTTGCCGTCTTAGAAGGGGAGAGGAGAGAGAGAAGGTGAGAATGATGGGGAGAAGGAATGGAAAGATCAGTGGCTTACGACTACAATCGACCATTAGACTTGCAAACGGAAATTCGACTCCTGCTTTTTTTTGCTTTTTTTCGATGTCCTGCACGTACTGCTTCACGTGCTCGGCAGAATAATTCGGACCTTTCGTCCCTCCTCTCAAGATGACGTGCACGTCCTGATTGCCTCGGGTTTTGACAATTGCAGCAAGGCCATGTTCGGTCACGCCCATGAAGGCATGTGGGTTAGAGGCAGAGTGCATTGCATCAATGGCCACCGTTACGCTAGGAAACGTACATCATTCAAACTTTAGATGTGAATTAGATTGACGACTAACCTTCCGTCTGTACCGTTCTTGAATCCGATGGGAAAGGAAACACCGGATGCAAGCTCCCGATGAAGCTGGGATTCGGTCGTGCGTGCACCGATGGCACCCCAGGAGATCACTTGGAGGCCAAAAAAAAGTCAGTGATCGAGACGATTTGGGGAATCGATAAGGTTAAAGAACCGATAAGGCAAGATCTTGGATGAGATGCACCAAAGATTCACACCGCCACTGCTTATTAAAAAAAATAGTGAAGAGCTACTCACGATCAGAGATGTACTGGGGTGAGATGGTGTCTAGCAGCTCAGAGCCAACGGGGACGCCCAAGTCTGTGAGATCGCAGAGAAGCTGGCGAGCCATACGGAGGCCCTTGTTGATCTTGAAGGAACCATCGATGTCGGGATCGTTGATGAGACCTTTCCAGCCAACAGTCGTGCGTGGTTTCTAGTGTCATTATTAGCATCCTGGTCCTTGTTCTGTAACAAGAAAACGATATATACCTCGCTATAAAAACAATTGTCAGTCAAGCAGCCAGGTCAGATCGAGGGTCAAAAAATTTACAAGTAAGAGCGCATGATGATACATAAATTAGGCCAGTCTCGCATTTTTGACTTGAGGAGTCTGGCGTATTCCATCGCCTGGTCTGAATTGTGGATCGAGCACGGCCCAACAACGACGAGGACGCGATCATCCTGACCGGCAAGGATACGAGCCGCATTGTAGCGCGCAACGGCAATGGTACGCCTTGCGCTATCTGTAGAAGTGACCTCATGTCTAAGAAGGGCTGGCTGCTTGAGAGGGTCATACTATGAAGACGTTGAGGATGAGGATGAGCAAAGATGAGATAAAACATACGCCCAATACACGCCTGTCCTGAATGTACTGGTCTACTTTATCCGAGTCGTCAAAATCGGGTACGGGGGAGACTGTATGCATGGTTGGACGAGAACCTAAGCGGTCTGTCCGTTTAAATAAAGAAGGGAGAGTCCGAATAAATGAATTCGAAAGTCCCACGTGTCGATGAGCATTGCTGAGCACTGAAATGGATCGCCTTTACAAGGAAATGTATATTCACCGCCTTCGTTGACATAATCCTTGCGATCTCCTTGCTCTCCGGCCCTTCTATCTGGGCTATTTCCACGGAAGACTAGGCTTCAAGCTTCCAAAAAGTCGGCCAAAGGAATGCCCGAGTTCATCAGTAAAATAACCATACTCCCAGGGTTTACTGATTTGGTAACATGTGCCCACATATGCCATGGTTATTTACACTAAAACGATCGACTCGTCAACGTTGACAGCTAATAAGTAGTAGAACCTCGAGATTACCAGCTTAAATCTGTCGGATCCGGCTGGCTACGAATCGAAGGCACCCCACCAGACAGTACCACAACTGCTACTGATTTCTACAACACCGAACATGACAGTCGCCAGCAACTGCGGCCCCAGAACCGCTTCCTTTGATCGTCCACATTGTAAGTTTTTGATTTTATCACGTTGTGTTCCCCGTCCTTCCGAGTCCTTTCCACTGGCAAGCAAGAAAAACTCCCCATTGTTCTCAAGCCTCGATGCCAAATTCCCTGCTATCTCAACACACGCTGTGCCACGCCACGGGCGTTTCTATTTCTGATCATGGTAATAAATTTGATGCCTTTAAGTTTTTTGAATTGGTAAACTTCTAAAAGTAATTATTTAATGCATGGAAAGGCCTGGTAGGCTTCAAGCACTTGTTCAAGCTTCTGTCCTTTATTCCTTGACGGCGGAGTAATACAAAGCTGCTATTATAGGCATATCAATCTCATGATGCTACGTCGCTAGATGGTATCTTCTAAATTTCAGTGTTTTTTTATATATCTCACCATCAAGCTAATCTGCTGTTAAGCAGTTTGAGGCCCCTCTACCTCCCTCTATACCAATTCTGGAAGCTCTTTTTTTATATGTGATGACCGCGCGGAACTGATACTCGGTTTGAAAGTCATCTAAAAGTTCCAAATGTTCTCAGATGGCTTTTTTGTAGAGCATTCAAGGCTAGTGAAAAAACATGATCTTGGTCGGTTTTTTGCTTCCCCTGAAGGAGAATTTTGTTCTGGAAAGAATTTCAAATGTATTAGAGTAAGGTCGCGGATCGAAATTGCCGCGCTTCGCCTCAAGCACACATACCGATATGTTCCCAGTGTTGGTTGCACCTAAACCTGGGTTCTGCATCAAATCTATCACCTTGTCTCCAGGCATTCTCCCTCCTCTAAATCCAAACCCAAACCTAAGCCTTCTCGAGCCTGCACCATCTCCAATCCATGTCCCACCAAACCGCAAAGTCTTCGTCAACATCGCATGGGATCCCAGTGTTCCCCCTCCGCCGGAAGGAAGCGAAGAGGCGATTCACAACGCTATGCACGGCCAAGATATGGACGAGGACAACCCGAAAGGATGGTACGTTCCCGTCATCGTTTCCAACGCGAGGGAAGATAAAGACAAAGGTATGTTCTCCCATTTCTTATTACTTGACTAAAACTCGGATTTTTTTTTGGCCAGTTGGAAATCCATCCATAGTGATTGACTGCATTTTCAACACTTCTGTCAAAGCACGTACTCTGCGCGACCCAGAGTTCAAGATCTTTCTCATCGGTACTCTTTCTTGTATTGACGCTTTTGCCCCTCCCCCATTTTGAATACTGTATTTGCACAGAACTTGCCCTGCAGCGTGTAGAAGCGCAGACTGGCCTCTCACTTTCTCGCTCCATTGCCACTCCCAACATTGCATCCAAGGGCAAACTACTCCCCCGCACCGTTCAAATTCCCGCAGCTCTATTCTCTTCCGTGTCTCCCCAAGGGTCTACCACCAACGAAAGCACGAAGGGCCGTGAAAACAAGGTCATCGCTCCGTCTTCATCGTCTACGAACCAAAAACCACCCCTTATCCAGGAAATCTCTTCAGGATCGACGTCCCTCCCTGGCTTACGTGGAATTTTAAAGTCGTCTGCTTCTAGTAATACCAGTGCGACGGTCTCAATGACTGAACACGTCAACTCGGACGAACCACTAACATGGACTTGGTCTAAATCTGACATTAACGGAGCCTCTTCGAGTCCAAATTCAGATCGTCTGAAAATAGAGATCCATGTCCCAGGCTTGGTGGGTCCATTTATGGTTTCTTCTACCTTTTATGACGTATAACCTCCCCCTTCATATCAATCACAACCCAACACGACTTGTAACTGATGCAAATCCAAACTTTGTCTTGCCTACCGTTCCCAAAGACCCCAAACATCATTGCCCTTTCCACACTCGACATTACTGCTCGTACCCTCGACCTCACCATCCCAAATCGTCGGCCTCTCTCAATCAATCTCCGTCTCTCCGACGGCGAGATTGCATCACATGTTGCTTCTACCTACCATTCCAAGGCAAAGGCAACCTTGTCCGAGGAAGAACTAGACCAAAGCAAAGCGCATGACACCGCACGTACACTCCAACTCAAGAGGCAAAGAGACTTTGACGTGGATGGTGCAGAGGCGGAGTGGAAAACTGGGAGTGGGGTCGTGGTGGTTTTTCTTTGACCGCCTACGTTCCTGTACAAAACATGGATTATTGAACGACGACCCAGTGGCACCAAATAATTTTGAACCTGGCATTACCTTGTTTTTTCCAAGCCGAATACGATGTTTCATGCTTGTTCTTCAATAAACCGTGTTAGGTTGATCCCTTTTTTTTCATCTGCGCGAAGGTTATCACTTAGTGATACAAGCAAGACCACGAATACGAGCATTTATTCTGATGCACTTTTGTTTCTTTGGCGGAATTCAAGTTGTACTCATGTCACTTATCAAGCTGTCACATATTTCAATTCACTTTTAGCCTTTTCTCCCAGTTTTTTTATATCATTCAATTCACTTTTTATTACACTCACAGAAACATTACTCTTATTGACAAAATCTCATTGATATATTTCTCGAAACCTTTTCGAACCTCAGCGAGAAAATTTTGATGATCACGATTTATTTTATCAATTCTGTTTTTGGAAATTAGACCCGACCCAACATCACGATATGAAACAGATGCAACAACCTGCAGACTTTGCCTCGCTTAGCTTATCCAATTTTTAAAGCGGATATTGTAAAAGGCCACATGGTCTTCTGGTGAGATCTCCAGCTGGAATACTCAACATAATTGCTTACCACTCCCCCAAGGGTGGTCTAGTTTTCGGAATATCCTCTTCTGCTCCTGTCCTAAAATACAAAGAGCTGTATCAGGGGGAGATGCAATCAAAACCTCTGAGATCTTGAATTCTATCATATGGGTCCACCACATGAAACCTGATGCAGCGACATGGCTTGCCTTACTTAATGGATGACTTCCTTGGTGCACCAGACTACACCAGATTTTATCACGTCCAATCTGGTAACTATTTGAGATCTGGCCTCTAAGCCCATTATTTAGCAACTTCCCACACGAGGTCGTGTACCATGCGGACAGTCTAATTTCGGAGACAACTGATGTGGTCACTATCCTTATAAAAGACCATGGTTTTCTGGCGGGTTCTCCAGCTGGTTCTCAACATGACTTCTTCTTCCAATACTATTATGCCCTGGTGGCACCGGTCTGTTTCACAAACCACGTACTATTGCAGTCTCGTCGTTGCTGATATCCTTCGCTAGATTATGTCTTCTCTGCGCTATTGTCCTTTTATTTCTTTCTAGCAATGTTCTTGCGGCCCCACGGAGTGAGTTCTCGGTCTCCTTTCAAAATACTGCCAATCTCACACAGTGTCAACAAAGTGGCTGCATCTACCGCCCAACTTTATCAAAGCAACCCACAACTTCTTTTGAATCATCACAATTCGGCATTGGAAGCGGCTCAAGGAGCTGCCATCAGACATGAAAAACTGTCGAAAGGCCACGACGAGAAATCGGAAGCGAATCATATTTCTGATGACGCCGCGTATAACCATCAATATGCTGCCTCCGACCATGAAAAGATTTCGGAACAACTTAAAACCAACGCGGCATACCATAGAAAAAGAATCGCAGAAATCAAGAGCGGCCATCATGATGCCGCCGGCGATTACCACGAGGAATTCAAAAAGATCCGAGCTTCCAGAAAACTCTCTGCTGATGCTGATGAACATGCTAAGCATGCGGAGAATATTTCAAAGGGCATGGAGGGTCATGAGAAAGCCATACTCTCACACAAGTGCAAGAAGAGTTCTCCAGAATACAAGGCGTGTGTTGATGGTCGTAGGGAAGCCAAGAGAACTTATGATTCTGAATCGGAAAAGGCGTCGAAACACGCCGCAACGTTGAAAGTTGGGCCACTCTAAATAGTGTTGGATTATCATTGTAACATGTTGACTTGCTGCCTGGTGTACTAGGAATACCATTATTTTACTGACTTAAGTATGCTGCATCTGCGACTGGACACTCCCCTCCATATAATTGCACCTTTGTACTTACTCACTTCTCCACTTCTACCACACTGCGGCTCAATTCTGCCTCGGCCCTCCCATACCGTTGAATACACAGCGCAGAAAATTTGTCTGGAGTTAGTATGGAAGAGTCGAAGAATATTAGATTTACTACCACTCATGAAATACGCATCGTGATACATGGGCCAGCTCAAACTCATTTAGGATGTGTTAAATAAGATTGGGTCGTACAGATAAAATAATCCATCGTGTATCCATCATGTTAATCATGGTGTCGATATTGGGGAACATTGCATAATGTGACGGCAGCTGGCAGTCATGAAGGAGGGAAACGCTCTCAAAACAGACCTCGACCAAATTCTCATGAAGTATGCATCGTGATAGTCAAAACACTAACAACATTTTCTTGATACATGAGACAGCACAAACTCATTCAAGCCAATGAGAGTCAGGACAAGGTGTTAAATAAGATTGGGAGCAAAGTAAATAAATAAATCATTCGGATAAAAAGTTCGTAATCCATCGTTTATCCTTCAATCACGGCGTCGATATTGGAAAACGTTTCATAAGGCGGCAGTCATGAAGGAAGGAAACAAAACAAATAAGGTGGCTTAACCACCCGCTTTCCCGAGGAGAGCATATCCGTTTCCTTGAGGGCCGTAGGCCTAGTGACAGAACAAACACTCAGAAAACGATCGGCGATGAGTTAGAAAAGCGAAATAAATGGGTGTGAAAATAAAAATCATCAAGGAATGGATGGGGAATCAGGATGCAGAATAACAAAAGGCTAAAATGGAAGGGACGAAAAAAGGGGGAGAGACGTACCTTCTGATGACATCTCACACAATACGGCTGTCCGTCGTGGTCCCTCAACTTATGCGAGTCAAGCGACGTCCCACAATCAATACACCGTAGACAGGTTTTGTGGAACGTTTTTCCAATTGCTTTAACCTGTTCATGGGAATATCAGCTGGATCAACCTCAAGGGAATGTATGCCAAAAAAATCGAGGACAGAGCGAACAAATTCCGAAAGCAGGTTTTCAGCAAGGAAAAGAAAAGACTTGGACACACCTGCTCAGCAAAATACACATTCTTGCCACATCGCCCACAGCTAGGAGTAGCCACGCCCCACTGAGTCTTCCGAGGAGAGCCACCCGTCGAAGTGGGTATCATCCCCACCCGCATCCCTCCCCCTCCAGTGCTGTTCTCCCCAAGACCGATCCCGCCTGTTCTATGGGAAGGTACTCCCATAAGTGCGATACCATACCGTGTGCCGGTCGCAAAGCTCGGCAGAATGGGTGAAATAGGCTGCGAACTTAGTTGGGAATACGCAGAAAATTTTGCTAGTGAAGAAGGGGAGGTGGTAGGGGACGATGGTGATGGAGAGTAAGAGTTGAATGAGGTGACATCGACGCTCCGGGATGTCATATGCCGAAGTGGCACCGTGCGCGGAAGCGTGCCAATACCAGGGCGCCCTGTGTTCGTCGCACTGATAGAAGCAATGGAATTACGATTGCGATTTATCGCAGGGATTGATTGGGGTGGTGGGTTCGACCGCGTAGATTCGCCTGTAATGTCATCCGCTGTACTACTTGCATCTGATTTTAGTTGATCCTCGACTTGCATCTCAGTAGACTCATAGTCGTTCTGGATGTCCGTATCTGATTCGGACTGAGGATCTTCTGGATGTATTTCCTCTGCAATGGAGGATACCATTGTGGCCTCATCAGGATCCCTGCCGCCACCCCGATCATTGAGGTTCACACTTGCACCAATTAAGGAGTTCGCCACAATATTATCCGCCGAAGGCCTCGCAAATGTTGGCGAAGTAGGAGAGGTAAGTGATCTGTTCGGCCTAAGCTTGAGATACGGTAAATTTCCATTCCCAGTGCCGTATCCATTGGAAGAACCTGTGCATGTACTAATAGGCCGCAATGGAGTGGGCGAAATAGAGCGCCTTCTATTTGGGATCGGACTGCCACCTATAGGCGACGTAGGGAGGTTTGCATGTCGTAAATTGGGGGTGCCGAAGCTTTTGAGATGACAAGATTTGCTGAAGTGTGTATTACGCAGAACGTCCAATAAAAGGGAGAAAGATTAGACGAACCAGTAGGGCTAACGAAAGAGTTGTTAAGATCGAGTAAGATACGAAGATGTAAGCCAAACACATTTACTTGTTCATTGTGTTCAAGCAGAGTGTAGGAATCGAGGCGCTTGTTGCACTGCATGCAAGCTAAACAAGGCTACATCTCTATCTGTCAATAATACTCTCAAAACATCAACCAAGTGAAGGACATACTTTGTGATAGAGCTAGCAGAGCAGTTTTTGAGATGATGTAATACAGGAGCTTCTCTGCGTACCTTGCGCCCTGGTCCCATAACCTACGAATCTGAATCAAAAAACCATCACAAGAATAATACCTCACATACCTGCTCAGCAGCGTATACAGCTTTCGAGCACCTCGGACAAATAGGTGTACCTCCAAACATTAGATGTCTAGTTTCTTTCCTGACACTTCTCCTGTGGTTACGTTTACGTAATGCTGACGGCGGAGATCGAATTGCTCATATAGCTGACCCTGAAATTTTTGAGTTGCAGATAATCAGTGCGAACCCACTTCTCTCATCACTGTGCTTACAACTTTATTTCTCCTCTCTCTTTCACGATATCATATTCCAAAAATGTCTGACGATGAAGCCCATAACCAAACCTTTGAGCAGGTGTGTAAACCTTCTCAACCATGCATTTCGGACAAAAAGTATTCGAATTTTGATGATCGACTCAACTAACTGAACACGATGTGATATTCATAGGCAGGCTCTGGTGCGTCTAAGACCTACCCGATGCAATGTTCTGCCTTGCGCAAGAACGGACATGTCGTTATCAAGAGTGTGTCTTTTGTATCCTTGTCCATCTAACCAAGCCTAATGCGCCATTAATGTAGGTCGCCCATGCAAAATCGTCGACATGTCTACCTCCAAGACGGGCAAGCACGGCCACGCCAAGGTCCACCTCGTTGCGATTGACGTACGTATACTCTTCCTTGTCGATTCTCTGTTTTGTTCATTCATCTCCATACGTAGATCTTCACAGGTAAAAAACTTGTCAGTCCCGCTTTCCACTCCGAAACCAGCTATTAATTCTTTCATTCCGTCTTACTACTGTTTTAACTGAGATAGGAAGATATTTGTCCTTCTACCCACAATATGGATGTTCCCAACGTCACTCGTAACGAGTATCAGCTCGTATGTATCTTCCCAGTTATATATGGATGAACCAGGAAGACAACTGACTAATTGTCGCTTTTTAATTAAATAGGTCAACATCGATGATGGTTACCTCAACCTCATGACTCAAGATGGTGTTCCGAAAGACGATGTTAAGGTTCCCGAGGGCGATATTGGAAAGGATATACAGGCCGGCTTTGATAATGGCAAGGATCTCTTGGTAACTATTATCAGCGCTATGGGTGAAGAGTCCGTAAGTAATTTATTCCCTTATTTCGTTGCACTCTTCACATTTCTATTAATATTGGTAACAACTGATCCTGCTTACTATAGGCCATTTCCTTCAAGGAAGCGCCAAAAGGCACTTAGGTAGGTTTTTTGACACATGATTTATCCCCCTTATTTACCTCTATCCGACAGTCACCCACCTCACCTGCTCCCCGTTCATTCACGCACTCTAACGCCCTCACTTGTTTCACCCTCTCCTCTTTTCTTTCGCCATTTATACATTTCGTCTCTTCAAAGCAACAACAGGAAAGGTACTCTGTTACGACCCTCGCTCTGACACTCACTATTCGTTGTTACGCCCCTTTCGCCTTTGCTTAATCCATGCCCCACGTTCCTGTGTGTCCCATCCACACTTACAGATATTCTAGTTATGTCGTCGATCTGTTGTAGTCTTCTCTGGATGAAAATGAGCGAATGTAGTAAAAGTTAGATATATTCAAAATATGCCGTAAGAATTTGAATGATAAGATGAGATGATTAGCTAAATGTTAAAAGTCTGACATGTAACATTGCCTTATCGGGATGTAACCCCGGGCGGGCCCCAGGGAGCTCCTCGATTACTCTTTGTTGGAGTAAATTACAACTTTACTAATACGATTATAAATCCACTCTTACATATAAATGTTTCACCACTCAAGACTTGAAGACACAATCATCATATTAATAAAACTTCATCTTCTCTCGTGATGCCCAAAAACTTCTCTGCGACACGTCCCGTCAACCCATCAGGAGCTGAACCCAAGCTTACCATTAATCAGTTGTGGGAAGGTCTAGAAGCGAAAGCCCGAAATCCCATCGGTTTCGTACCCGGCCTTGCATCCTCGGTCGTTCTTGAGGACACAGGTGATAAGGTGAGGAAATAATTTTTCAGTTTGGCGGACTACCAACTTACCATACGGAAGGTGGTGAGGGAGGTAGTCTCCCAAAGTGGCGTCCACGTGCAGGAACAGATTAGAATTTATAAACCAACCATCGTACGTATCTTCAAGTTTTCCTCCACTCCTAACCTAATGAATATGGTTTTAGATTTACTTCGAAGCACCCAAGGAAGGCATCCATATTACGAACCTCGTGTCCTATGACATAGACAACGAACTGCAACTTACCTTCTCCTTCGCAGGCGGTATTCCTGGTGGACCTCCAGATTTCGGGGAGGGCATCCCCGCAGAGGAGATAAGTCGTCAGATAGGACAGGTCATTGAGAAATCGGTCGAGAGAATCCGGGAGAATGTCAGAATAGGGTTCAACTGAAGCTTTACTATTCACTTTACGTGTGTTACTGAATGTTTTGTATCGTATGGTGAATTTCTGTGAGCAGATTCGGCGGAAAGATCAAGTGCCAAATAACTCCACAGGTGGAGTACGATAACACGAAGGACAGCTTGAAAAATATGTATATAATTAAGTTATAGCGGATCATGGTCAGAAGAATACTCACAGAAAATAGGCCTGCCCATCCATCATGCAGCACAGCTTTTAGCTCTACCATATATGCCAAGGAGGTAACGCAGAACAAGAATATCAGGATAGGGCCAGTCGCATTGAGAATCAAAGATACGCTCGACTTGTTCACAGGCAATAGTTCGTGAAGTGCATTGCCACTATACCCGTGATACCCATAGGAACGGCGATGGAGGTACCAAGAACCGAGAGCCATGATAATGCAATGGCTCGTTTACTATTGTTGTAGAGTGCGCAGACGCGGAAGACCAAAAGCAAGGGAACGGTGACAGAGACCTCGCGGCAATTACCGATCGGCGGCTGAGCGCTACGCTCATGGCAAAAAATGGCGCCGGGTGAATAGGCGAGAGTCGTCAACCTGAGCCTTCTTAATTGAGGGTGAGAGTACCGAAATGCCATAAATAACAAGTGAATTGTTGACTCAATACTTGGAAATAATTGGCAGCTTTTAGGGAAAGTGCTCGTCTTCCACAGCCAAAGACCATCAAGGCGAAGATATCGAGCGCCATTTTCCTTGTTGTTGGTGGAAGAAACGCCATCGGTGCAAACATACAATATCGATAATTTTGAAAGGGCTCCATCAACTGCAACACTTCTGCTTGGACTCTACAAAGAAGAACGGATTACAGTCATTGTTATGTGCGTAAAAGTCTGAGTGCGTCCGACTAACACGGTGATTCTGTTTCACGTACCTCGAATTTAGAATTTCTCTGGACTTTTTGGACTACTGGACATCGGTCTTATGTTTAACACAACGTCTTGGTAGCGAACGGTAATTTCATCAATGATTATCAGAGAGAAAGAGCGCTGTCTGAAGGTGCGGGCTACTTATTGATGTCTTCTCTAGCATTCTCTGATGGATCGATAAAGTTATTGAAGACACATTCAAGGACCATTTCGCCCCACGATACAAATGACCCTCCAAAGTGTCATCCTGGCACTCGCGTAGCATTCCTCAATCTGCTTGGTGAAAGATATTCAGAGTCCTTCGCGGATTACCTAGCTTTTCGGCGCAGGAGCGGCTATTGCTCGTGCTGAAGATTTGTCGGAGGCACTTCATCTATGCTCGCAGTCATGAAGTACATTGAATCCTATTTTGGTCGACCCTCGTTTCGAAGTAATCCTTGAGGTACGGGCGGCATCGCATAGTCCTTATGGAGGGCCAGATCCACTTTATTATCCCGATTCAAGATTTCTTGATAATCCAGAATATATCGAGAATGTTTTATCTTTGGAACCTGGAGGCGTTCGGCTTGCTCTCGTCGACCTCAGCTCCCTTATCAATTTTACAGTGTTCCAATGCATTCAATTTCCCGCACAATTCTTTTCCCGATTTCCAACTGGACCCATCGAGGTCCAAAGAATTTTCTGTAAACTGGAGTACGACTGGCGAAAGGTTGTCTGAATCATATCGTGAGGACGGAGGCACGGTAAGACTATATTTGAATTGTGTATTATTCTCTCTAACACACTTTCTTTATATGCATGAGTATGACCCTTTTCTATATTGTCGAGGAATGTGGTGTTCTGTTTCGGTTGGAATTCTTGCTCCGGTAAGCCATGATTCAGTGGTTGGGCGTCAGTTTTGCTCACCATCATCAGGTCTTTCAGAAGACAACCGTCGTCCAACACCACCTTAACCTATTGGAGAACATATCAAATCTGAACTTGATTATTGGCTCCTCTATGTCCAAAACAGCTGGAGCTGAGCATGCTACCTTCGTTCACCTCATCTGCATTGGATAAAACTCAGAACATCAGAAATGAAGGAAACCTGCAGGGTTCCGAATTGTCTTTTCCCTCTTTTTGGGAAGAGAGATGGTATCTATCAGCCATGTTTTCTTGCTTGGTTGATGGACGGTCTCCCCCCATCACCCACGTTAAATCTGCCTGTGATTTCTTCTGTTCAAAAGGTTTTGCATCTTAATGCTTGGATCGTGGGTATCGCTGTAACCTCGACGTAAATCTTCATACCAACGCATGATCCCTTGTAATTTTTATCATCTGCTATCCAATAGAAAAGTACAGATTTTTAAAGAAAAAAAACCCAGACGCTAACGACATTATCCGAACATTACCTTGGCAAATCATTACCCAAATCAATACAGCGATATCTTTACTGATCCTCAGTAAAGTTCGTAAGAAATAAATTGCGATGACCTGACCAGTTACTGATCACACCATGTGGACTCACAAGTGGGGCACGGCTCGATGGCTAATATGTAAGTCCCAGAAAGGAGACAAATAACTTCGAATGCTCTTGGTGTGCTGGACTAGAAATAAAATCGGCCACCAGAAGCGCATTTCTACAAAGTGTGAGCATTAATTCCATCGAATGGATAACATATAATGAACAAAACCACTGTCTGTTGAAATTCGCCTATGCTAAATGGCGATTTTCGACAATGGCGGTTGCGGAACAGACCAAGGTCGCATCTCCACGCCACTGACAGAGATGTACGCTCCCATCAAATGTCTTGAAATCCAACGAATGCGAAATTTAAACAATATGGTGGGTGCTTATGAAAGCCACCACAAACAAGTAATAGGCCGCGCAGGATATTGAAAATCGTCTGAGTGGCGACTTTCAAAAATAAAAATTTCTTGGTGGTTGCTCCATCTGGGAGACTATATTCGAGAATCCTGTCTGGAATCCGTTGGATTACC
>QDKV01005270.1_pt1 | contig 42251 bp, 48 predicted proteins | sample 1861101 | NCBI WGS metagenome assembly QDKV01 (sample SAMN04275158, study PRJNA302643) | Fungus metagenome, whole genome shotgun sequencing project. | isolation source: fruitbody | host: Mallocybe terrigena | place: Sweden | collected 2013
CCTTTAAGCTGCGAGTTGATATACTCGGCTAATGCGGGTGGTAACTCTCCGAAGAGGGAGGTCAAATGGGCAGCCATTGTATTTTCCATTGGTAAATGATAGAGGTTTCTGAGAGATGTGTTGTGAAATGCGATGTTGATCGTCTCGCACATTCTTCCAGGTTTTATAACATCTTCACGGGCTCATACGTGCTGTCCAAGTCGTCAGGGAAAAAACATGGTTTCCTTCGAGCCGTCTGGGACAATACCACATATCCCATAGTGCGTTGCTAAGCTTATGACAGCGGGCAACTGAAGAAAGACAAAGGATAAGAATCACACACAACTCTCAAGGGAGAAAGGTCACCTCCACCAGTTTTGTCATCAACGGGGATGTGGAACAATGTACATTGGGTCGAGCTGTTGCTTTGTGGGTGCAGATTCCGTAATTGATCATGATCAACTCTTTTTTTTCTCTCGACAAACCAGCTGGGGATACGCCCTTCTCTTTTATTGTCGACAAGCTTGTCTACGGGCGCCGAGGTACAGCGATTTTACACAAGGTCTCTAAAAAAGGTCGTTATTTCTGCGGACGTGTGACGTTGCGTTCCGGATGATTCCGAGTCCGCAAACTGGTCCCCCACGCCCTTGGTGTAGTTTCTCATGGCCAGAGACTCTGTTTTCTTCCTGGACTCTTTCCTAGGTTGGAGGGATTCCTTAGGTATACTAATACTACTTTCGGTGCTGATTGTGGCGAGGGCGGTCGTCGCTTTCGAATTTCGGAATCACCCCCTGGACCTTTCAATGACACCTCTACAAAGTTAATGAATAATGCAGAAACCACTTCAACCAGGCGACATCCGGGGCCTGGTCTCAACACTTTGGCGTCTCATGGAGTTTGTATAAGTCCTCCTTTGCTGATTTATTTTCATAGTAGCTCCCGAGAAATGGTATCGCAACTCCAGCGCAGATTGTCAATGCGATCTAGGAAGGTAAGGTTGATTTGTTGATGTGGTGTATCCATAGGATTTAACATCGACAACAGCCTTGCCATATTTATTACTTACGCCGCATTTCCTGTGGACGGCAATCCGATTGCGAATAAGTTGAGCACTGGAGCTAAAAGCCCCCTCACTGGACCAGACCCACCTAATACAGCGATCGTTGGTGGACCCATGAGGTTTTTTATATTTTCTTTCGCCTAAAAGCTGGTTTGATGACAAACTCGAACAGGTGACGCGAAACTGACGAGACTTGGTTGAACGGTTGATTCAAATTCTCAAATGATGCATTGATCATTTGCCCCCAGGTGATGCATTCTTTGGTGACTTCAATGAGACACTTTTCAACGAGGAAAATTTTCTGGTGCATCATCGACTTTTGTAACCGATTTGGTGGAGGGAAGTACAACTCGACCGTGGCAGCGGAGTTCTACTAACAGCGTATCCTGAATTCCATCGTTCCTAACTTTTCCTTTGTCTTGTCTCTGTATTTCACAGCTTATGGCGAGTCTGTCAACTTCTTCATCGACGGCCGCAAGAGTGATGGCCAGTCAGATTTAGAAGCTGCACACTGCTTTTTCCAATATAGTCGTATATTCGATGGGTTCTACCGCTCGAATGGAACGAAAGGTATCGAGGGTATGGACAAGATCGCTGCTGCTCATCCTGTGCGGCCAGGAGCCAATGTTGGCAAGCTGAACAGCTACACCTTTGATCCCACATCAGCTAATTTCTCAACGTTCTGCTTGCTGTCGTCAACAAGGGACTTTACCCTAACCCGATGGGTGTACTTCGCACGGCATTGAACAAGAATTATGATCACTTCTTCCAAGGTCTTGATGGTGGTGGGTGTACAGCTATTCCCATGTGGACTCGGTTAATTAAACACGGGCGAGAACCAAAGGTGGGGTTGCATACAGGACTAAAGAAAGGGCGATTTCATTGCCATGTGACCGATCGCAGCGTTGCATCTACTAAATGTACCTTACTCTAGACCTCGAATTTCAATATTCCTGTTCTCTGCACTTTTCTGAGTCCTGACTCCGACACGAGATCATCGGAACCCCGCTTTTGAGGATAATATTTCCTTGAAACCATCAATTTGAACCGAACAAATCGGTCGACCCGTTGAGATGGGAAGAGTCTCACCAGATACTGACCAGCTCTTTCGACATGACGAGGTTATCTCCCTATTACTCAACAAAGAGCGTGCGGGGGAATGGGAGCGATGGAAAACTGTACCTTTTTCAAAACAAATGTATCTCAACATTACTCTCCGTATTCATACATGTAATACACTACTTTTCTTGATTCTCGACGCTGCTGTCCCTGAGTTACAAATTTGCGCATGATTCCGCAAGTATTCCTCCGCCCCAGAATGACAGCAACCTTTCATCAAGAGCCTGACATTTCATAGCATCACAACCAAGAGGCTTGTATCCAAGATCCCTGGTGTAAGTACACCAGCATCTAAGCAACGAACGGAGGCCTAGGCCCTTGAGGTCCACCTTGCTTCGAGAGACTGCGTGCAAGTAAGACAGCGCGAGAGTAAATAAAGGGGGAAACGCGATTCCCCCAATCTGGGTGTATTCTGTTATATCGATATCATAAAACACAGGCCGAACGGCGGACAATCCGAGTATGACAAAAGTCGTGAAGAGATCTGGACGTTGTGGATTATCTTGAAGCACAATGTTTTGAATAGAGGAGACTCGGATGAACGTATAGATCTCACGCACGCATTTCGCAGCAAGGAGCGCCAAGATCAGTCCAGCAAACAAATGTGAAGGCTTGATCAACAAAGCCTTCTGCTTCTAAAACTTTACGCGCGTCCTCGAATCTGTCATCCGGGATGAGAACGTGAAATCTCTAAAAACGAAGTGGATCAGTCTAGTGAAAATCAGTGTTCAAGGCCAAGGGATTTACTGTGAAACAAATCGGAATGCCGTAGAACATCATAGCGATATCTCCCCAGCCAATAACTGGGCCAATCCCTTCTTCTGAGAGAGGGCGAGTGATGGAGGAGAATGCCTCTTCCAACTTTGGTGCACGCAGAGCTATGCCTCGTTCTGTGGAGCCGTCCTCTCGAATTATCATAGTAGGATTTAAGAGCCTCGCCTTACCCACCTCAATGACTTGAATACCTCTGGTAGTCTCCATTGACATTGACTCTGATGGCAAGAGTGATTGACACGTCGTGGGATCTCGGATTTCTCCGACCAGACAAACCTTCCCAGTATGGGAAACACTTCACTATAACCGGCATCTTCACTGAGATCGGTCTAAGTATGGTCGCCTCTGTGGCTGACCGCTCAGTTCAGTTTTATGGTTGATATTATCTTGGCTGACAATGATCCTATTCCACTTGGACACTCTCATCTTGATTTCAAATATCTCAATAGCCTGGTAAGCATATTATCGTATGTAAGAACTGCCGCCAAGGACTTACAATCCCACAGCGCTTATTATGCAATCTCGCATTTCTGACAACGATATTGACACCTTGTCACATGCCCTTGCTGACCTTCACATCACTTATGCAATCCTTGGGGGAGCAGCTTGCCATATTCTTGGATCACCATAAATCACAAGTGACATAAATCTCATCATCCAAGTTGGCCCAATGTCTTCCAGTCTGCTGAAGAACTTGCTAACAGGTTGTGTGAGAGATCCAAGTTCATCACTGTCCAGATTAGTATATGAACTGAAACTGAAACTATCTTAAACAGCTGAAATCCCTTGATCACCTTGCAGGCAAAGGAAATTTAAGATTTTCAAGGGAGAAAAGTAAATTAAGTAGTTAAGAGCTGCGGCAGGAATTACAAATTCATTGTGCAATTATTTCTCAGAATATAAAGGCAATAAGGCCACAAGGTCTCAAGTCACTTAAGCAGATAAGCCCTGAAAGACATTTAAGTCAACATAAAGATTTTAGTACACTGTATACATAAATACCAAGGGCCTACATGCTGTGTTAGTTTACATAAAAGGTAGATGCAGATTCAAGAACATTACTCGCAAAGGTTTCATTTATCTTGAAGAAATCAGTGAGATGCCAACGAGCTGAAGAATACAAGGGATGGCAAAGGCCGGTCCGACACCCATGATACGAGGTGGAACGCCAACAACGGCTGCATTGACATATTTACCCAGAATTGGGAGACCGAGATGTTCGGCTTTGGAGCGACGGGTAAGGATGACAGCTGCTGCACCATGCGATACCTGTGAAGCAAAACAACCTATCATTCTGAATGAGAAGTTCCTTGACAAATAGAAGCAACAATTACAACATCATCGTCGTGTTTCTGAAGAAGAGTGGTCGTGTAGACATTTGGTGGTTACGAAGAAACCCACAACAATCGCATCTGCAATTTACCGGACCTTCTTCATGTAATTTGCTCTTACCTTTTCTACATAGGCGTCTAATCCTTTCTCCCATCTCTGCAGTTTACCCTTCTTTGTTACAGTATACAAGACTCCTTTGCTTCCTTCCCAATCTTCGTCATCATCCTCAGCTTCATCCCCTTCAATAACTTCCTTGAGGAACCAGATGTCATGGCTCACAACAACTAATGCTCCTTCAAATTCACGAAGCGATTCGACGAGTGATTCGACTGTTCCCATATCCAGATGGTTTGTGATTTCGTCCAACAGGAGGACATGAGGCCGGTGGAACGTGATAAGCGCCAATGCGACCCGGTTCCTCTGTCCGCCGCTCAACGTGCTTATGGGTCGGGTAACCGGCTCTCCGCTAATCCCGCATGAGCCAAAGTGGGACCTAGCCTCTCCCTCAGAAATGATAACTCCTGAGTACGATTTCTCCAATTGTTGTAGTGGAGTGAGTTGAAGCTCGAGTTGGTCGACAGTATGTTGTGAGAAATATCCTATCCGGAGGCGGTGGTGTTTCTTTATTTCTCCACTCAAAGGTTTCAACTCTCCCGCCAATAAGTTCATCAGAGTCGACTTGCCGCACCCATTCGGACCGAGGAGTCCAATTCGTGCGTGAGGTCCAACATCTAACGAATTACTCTGAAGAATCCAAGGTGTTGACGTTGCGTACCGGAAGGAAACATCCGAAAGCTGTAAAAATGAGGCCCCTGGAAACATGAATGGCTCAGGGGGTGGTAATTGAATAGGTGCGACCTTGACACCTTGGTCAACGACGATCTCAGCCCGGTATCCGTGGTAGCTGCGTTTGTATCGTTTCCCGTCTTCCAGCTTTTCCATACCCATGGTCTCGAGTTTCTAATCACTAGCAGTCAAACCGAATGAAACCGAATCGTAACCTTGGATAATCCACCTTTTTCCTTGAGGCAACTAATCCAAGTCGCTTATCATCTCCAGACGACTTCGCTTGCTGTACGCTCTTTTGGATACTCGATAGTATGTGTTTCCTCCTCTTGTTGTCGAGCTGATAGACTGTAAGCACTCATTCAAGTAAGATTGTCAAACGATTTCCAACCTCTTTCAAGCGCGCTTTCCGCCTTCGTTGTTCCTCCGTCGTACTTTCCCAGTCCTGGTAATTTCCGGCATGATAACTTAGAGACTTGTCCCTGAAGATAATCGTTTCGTCTGTAACGGCGTCTAGAAATTTTCTGTCGTGTGAAACCACAACGACGGTTTGACCATCGCATTCGTTCAGAAGATGTTCTTGAAGCCAGAGTATCGCAGGAAGGTCGAGATGATTCGCTAATATCAGTGCAGGGGTTAGGCTTTGTTCCATCTCATCCTTTTCAACTCACTCGGTTCGTCCAGCAACAGGATATCAGGTTTCATGAACAACGCCTTTCCCAGCATGACTCTCATCCTCCACCCCCCACTCAACCAACCGATTTCCTTTCCTCCGTTGTTCAGCTCTTCGTCGCTGAAGCCCAGTCCCCGTAATATTGTCTTTGCGCGACTTTCATCCCCTTCGACATCTACTGCTTCATAGGCCTCAAAAACCTCTTCCATTAAATCATTGGCCATTTTCGGGGTTACGTACAGTTGAGGATCCTGAGATTGTATTGCCTGAAGTTCTGCCTCTGCAACAAGCAGAGCTTGTCGAGCAGTGTGTCCTCGTTGGCCTGAACGCTTAATTGCGATTTATGGATGGTGTTATTCAAGTTCGCTTTGGATGCTGTCTGCGAATGATAGCCTTGCAGAGCTTGAAAATAAAATAAGGATGCGTGGTAGAAGAAGAAGCGGATTTAATTACCTTGTGCTTCTTTAAGTATACGGGTACGCTCAGTATCAGAGTCCAATGTCTCTTGCAGGATGGTACGACCAGGAGAGAAAGCCTCAAGCTGAGCAATGTGTAGAATGCGAATATTCTGAGGGAGCCCGACAAGTATATTATTTCCAAGAACGTGCATCAAGACTATATCCTCTTTAGTGGTGCCGAAACGAAACGAAGATTTGAACTCACCCGACTTTCCGACACCATTCTGTCCAACCATACCATATCTAACGCCAACTTTCAAACGCAGGTGTGCATCCGCAAGAATCTCCGTATTATTGACGCTAATATTTACTCCCTTTACGTCGATATCAGAACTACTGGCATCGAAAGTTTCGCGATGGAAGCGGTTTTGTTGAGAGTATGCAACGATCTCAACTGGCAGGGTGTTGCTCGTCGCTGACGAAGACGCTGAGCGGGACGGTGTGTTCTTATCTTTGGGTTTTGCCGGACGCGCCGGCTAGTTTGTGATTAACTAAACGAAAATTGAAGATACCGGGGTTTGGGTTTACGGTCTGACAGCGGATGGATGTCCTTCTTAAAGAAAAGTAACCAAAATAGTAAATGTACCTACATAAATGTCAGTACCCCTTTGATTTTGAGGTTCAACATGGAAGTACGATTACCTATGGACGCTGCCAATAACCTAACACACGAGAAATATGTTTCACCAGCTGGATCCGAAGTCGATACTCTTGAGTTTGTACAGTTCAACGCTACTACTAATATTGTTACATAATAATCATCCGCTATTCTCCAGACACCAGCGAGCCGTTTTTCATCCAATACAAGCTTTGCTTGTCCGATATGGTATTGGCTCTTTTGCATACATTATTCCTCAAATTGACGATTTCACCCAGTTGGTCTCAGAAAATATTATCGACAACCATGTAAGATTGTTTGTCAGACTGGGGATTACCCAGTTGGTCTCAGAAAATATTATCGACAACCATGTAAGATTGTTTGTCAGACTGGGGATTGTACTTGACGTTACTACGCACAAAGGATGCACTCAACCATGTCATCGATGAGCTAGTCACAGCGATCGACCAAGGACTCCTGTACGTGCACGTTTACTGCTTTACTATTCACTAATCCTCCATAAGACGCTTGACATACATTCAGGGTTTGAGTCCCGACCAACGTCGTGCAGAGCTGGGTCGCCGCATCCACCAAATTTCTGCCCGTACCGGGGTAACGCATACGAGGTCTGCTCGATGGGTCATAGAGCTCAGTGTGGATGATGCTCTGGCTCAAGAAGCTTTGGTTCGCGATGCTCATCTTCCGCTGATATATTTCTTGATCTTCTCATAGAATGACCTGTTCTTGAATCTTGGTCAGCATCTATCGTGTCTCCACATATGATCCTGAGGTTCCGAGTAGCCAATGATTCCGGCAGGTGCAAGAGAGTGCTCGACGGATCTGTTGCGGGTAGATTGTGTTGAAAGGTTCGTGCATATTCACGTCCAGTGCACGGACGCATCCAAATTTGGCCTCATTGCAAGAACTTTTCCCAAACTTTTCCTTACCTATATTCTGCAACCCAAAAAATACGTTTGAAACCATCGAGGTCGGGCAGGACTCTGAACATTTTGTCCAAATAATTTCTAGTGTAATTACCAAGCCACAAGTTTCGACAAATACCAACGTTCTTCTCCACTTAACAGGTAGAATGCTAGAAATTGGAAATCCATGCCAGAAGGAATCAACTGTAAACTATAGACAACGTTTCAGGTGTAATAGAGGGATTTCTGATGAAATAATCCACAGCTGCAACCACTGAAATAATAGCAACCTTATGCAGTCCATACGCGGGAGATAAACTCGGTAAGACCTAGGTAGATCAACGATTTTACATACGAGATCTGGCGGAGTAGCATGAAACGAGCACAACTTACCGACGTCGTTCGTGTTAAACTGATAGACACCAACAAGCGTCGCCAGTGTCGCGGTTCGGAGACCCCACTTGGCAAACTGTCCAATGACAGGAAACTTGCGCGTGTGAACATAATCCGTAACGCTTGAATCGAACTGATAGAAAAAATCGGAGAATAGGAATGAGATCCGAACAATCTCAGATGAATAATGCACTTACTCCGATATGAGTGTGCATTACGAGGGTTACTGCTAATACACCGTCGAGAATCGCATGACTACTTCCTGATGTGGCGAATGCGGCTGCTGTCATTGGAACGAGGGCTGCAGAGAGAAGACGCTCAAAGGCCCAGTGATACGAGCCATGCATTGGTGAAGGAGATGGAAAGGTCGTTGCATCGTTCACTGTGCCTTCAAGGATGGCTATGTTTTTTCACAGAAGATAAAAAATTGAGTAATTAAATTTAATGTTAAACGGGCAAATGTAACGTACGACCACCAGGGACGTAAGAAACCGTAACTTTGTCGGAGGGTTGCTTGCATTGCTCAGGTCGGTCAACATCAAAGGTTAGGCGTTTAAAACAAACCTGTAGCTGATGCAGTTACCGCACGACGAGCAACCGCCCTTGGGAACGCTGAACGAAGAAGCAAGCTCGAGGACATCGTTTTAAAGACAGTGAGGGATACCAGTCAAGATGTTGGGGTCACGGTAATTTCCGATTGCGATCAGTGTGTGACTCGGATCAGTCTTGGAAATCTATCCAGTCCTGTCGCTTGCGAATGACTGGTCACGAGTCTATCCCCTTATCCAGCTCCTTTCCTCTCCTTAATCTTCCAAATCGACATTTTTCCAATCTTCATACTGTGTTACCTTGCCGTCCCGCAAGCCCGTTTGCACTTCCTTAGGAATGTCATCCAAGACGGGGTTGAAATTCAGCCGCTCTTTGAACATATTTTGGGTTGTCCCGAACGACTAAGGTGTTCAGATATTGCTTTCAAGTCAGCGATGATGGTGTCCGTGACACTATAGGCATTCATCATTGTGGATGCAAGAACCCCTTTGGCGCCAGTCGACGCCCATCCAGAAGCGTAGGCGTTCTGCAAAACTTCCCCGTTTGCATTAATAAGCTTCCCAGCTACACTCCGTAGATGGTGGAGAGTTGGTAGAAGTCCTGTAATGCCGCATGGAATCCGAGAGAGGTGACCACAAGGTCTGTCACTATGGTGGACACTTTGCCTTTTGAAATGGCTTAGATTTACGACAGTATGAGCCAAAGAAAGCTGAGCGGGAGTAGTGGAAGTGGGCGGGGTGAGAGCGAAGGAAATCTATTGACCACGTTTTGAGAGTCGAACTGGGAGGGTTCTTTGAACTTTGCTGAATTAACTGAAGGATTCTCGACTGTTGACGAGTCAGAGGTGGACTGTCCATCAATGGGGCTAGCAAGGATGAGTGAACGGGAACCATGGAGGCCTCGGAAAGGTTCATAATTTCACGAAGCTCTTTCATTGTAAACGCAGCCTCTAACGGTCCTCGACGATCGATAATGGATAGTACGTGTTTTATTTTGGAGCGTGACAGAACCTCGAGCACGGATTGTGGAAGGTTGTATTTGGAAAGAAGGTCAACGTTCATGCACCAATGCACGGCTGATATAGCAGGAACATTGAGACGTCTTTAGCCGAGTGTTAGTCGACTGATAAAAATGGAAGCAAAATTCTGTAAAACTGCCATCGATATTTCTAAGTTCTTATTTCTGAAAGAAACTCACCCAACTCTCTCATATGTCGGCTACACCCAAAACGAGTCTTCCTGGCCTAATTACAGTTCTGAATCGACTTTTGGCGTTCAAACTTCGGCTTTGGACACGGTGATCTCGGCAGAATTAAAAGCACATCAATTAAAATTGATGGCGCTTGCTCGCAAGGACTTGGCTAAATTTTGCTCAACCAAAAAACAGCAACAATTTTTATATACTTATAGGAAGGAAATAGAAATTACAGGTAGACCAGCTGATGGCTTTTTGGGTAACTCCAGATATGGAATGAGCCACAACGCATAATCCTTTAAAATCTTGTAGTACGTTTGTATAGTACTACATGTCGATGTGTCAGTCAGCATGGAGTGCACCATTTGTTGTCACCCGAAGTCGTGATTCCACACAGACAAGGACCAAGTTTGTCACATGAACCATTGCACCTAGTAGTTTAGTAGTTGAAAAAGTTTGTTAGTCCAGATGAGACTGGTTGTCACTTTGCGAAACATCTACTCACCTGCAACGCTTGGATTCGGCGCAGTGCTGGTTAATGTAACCAGCCGGGCATGGACCACCACACTCCCATTTATTATCCGAGTTGTTGAACTGGCAGAGAATCTTAATATCTTCACCATTTGGATCGTTATCCTTCCAGCAAGCCGAGCAGCCAGAACCGCAATCCAACCCCACCGCCGTCTGGATGAAGCCAGCCACGCAAAACAAGCTGAGGGCTACTGAAAGTACTTTCATTTGTGACGGTATAAACTTCAACTAAGTTAGTGGGATCAAAGGATTCTTTTGGCAATACTCACACGAGTTGTAGCGAGCACTTGAAGTCTAGAGAACTGTTAGCGAAAACTGTTGTCATTCATGTCGCGCCTTTTATACGCGACCAAAGATCAATCACTTTTCTTTCTTATTGCCTTACTAAGAATTCCTTTTTTCAGTAAAAGAAATTTGATTGAAGGCTTTTCCTGTGGGTGAAAGTCGCTGTCACCTCGTTTCCACATTCGTGCAAAAATCGTGATCCTTTTCTTCCCTTGCGTAGTTCATCTACTAGGAAAACGGCGCTTCAAGAGAAGCATACCCTTTATTTTTAATTGTATCAAGGTGCGCAGTGATTCTTCCCTTGCATAGTTCATCGTAGTACTACTGAAACGGCGCCGAGTAACTCAAAATTATGGCACAACATTGTTACTCACTATAACCTGTGTGGATTTTCAAGTTGTAGTTGTACAATGTAGTGTGGGTTGAGAATACATGAATTGTCCAGCAGCTGGACTCCAGCTTTACTTCCTTCTGGCTTGAAAGTTATTACAATTGATACGGCAACCATTTTTTGCTGCCGTTCAAGCTGTTAAAAAGGTTGCGAGCGGCGACTGCACAATGTTGGCCCGTTCTGGTTGTCTCCCAATTCCCCGTGAGAACAAGAGTGATCAAACAAATTGATGTAGGTAGGTTACCGCAAAGAATCTGGAAATTGGAAACTACGCCGTAGTCTCGGGACCAAAACTACGCCATCAGCGTAGTTTCCAATCAGATGCCCTTCACGGACATCATTTTTGATGTCCCGGTCAATTCCCTTTTTGAGAAGGTGGAAGGAGTTCATTTTTGAGTTGCTTGGTTTCCGAACGGCTGTTCGGTTTCCCTGACGTAAAAGAAACCAGTCAAGCAGTCCGAATAAATTCAACTTGAAGCGGGACCAAAAGGCATACCCTTTATCTCTAAGGTAGAGGCCCATACTCATCCAATGTCAGCTGTTGTGACTGATGTGTGACGAGACCTTAGCATGCAGGCGCGTCAACTAAATTGATCACATGTTTGTAATATATCACTTACTTGAAAAACACATATCATTCATTCATGCTGATGTCTCAAAAATGTACAACCACCAAAAACTCATAAAGTGGAAATAAAAAATTTTGGTGGTGGCAGATTGCTTGAAATTTTTGCATTTTCTTTGATATGTGAATTTTTGTCCTTTTGTCACATTCATCACACCAAATCAGGTGAGTATGAATTGCCTCTACCCTACATAATTGTCTCAAAATATTTTCAGCCTCTGCTGCGCAAGGTACTTACTGTTGATTCATCCCTTGCATAGTTTATCTACTAATAAAACGACATGATAGAAAGCTTTATTGTACAACGCCTCAACTTGTCAAGCAATTCGTGTACTACATGAACTAAGTTCTGGGCGGAAAAGGGAAGTCGGCGAGACCAGCATAACAACAACACCGCAGAGCCTGCTACCTTAATTTGGTTGCGGTATGTGATTCTTTCCTTGTATGGTTCATCTACCAATAAAACGGCGCTTGAGAAGTTGTTGAGAAGCATATACCCTTTATTTTTAATTGTCTCAAGATATTCAGCCTCTGCTGGCAGCTGCGCAAGGTATCTCACTGTCAATGTTGATTTATTTCCATCATGATCATCCACTCATAAAACGCGGGATTTCGAGATGAAGATGGACTCGGCATTGCGGCGACGCGCGTTCCATACAGATTCCTCAAAATAATTAGTATGGACACGACGCATTTCCCTCATGTCAGAGGAACAACACGTTGGGACAGTCGGACGTTCCTGTCTTTCAGAGCAGCAGGAGCCGAAGCACGATCGCGAAGCGTCTCCTGCCCACCAGCAACCTGATGGGGTCTGCTATGCGAAGATTCAAAAGTATGGAAAAAAATGACCTTGCGGCCGGGAAGAAATTGCTCGTACTTATTCGATCTGCAGAAGGTCAACGACGAGGTAACATTTTTGCGGACAACTCGTCGGCATCTTCAACCCTAAAGCCATTGGACCAGCCCTCCGCCGAGCCCGAACAATGGGAATCAAACTCCAAAACCAGGAGCCGCATGTCTACGAGCATTAGGGCTCGTTGACCATCTTTGCATTTGAAATTACTGACAGGGGGAAGCATGCTCCAGTCTAGATAACACACATGCCAGAATCCACGCTGTAAAATAAGTATGCTCATAGAAGCATAACCGTATCAAATGAAAGGATTACATTCTATCGAGTATATCCTATCACTTTTACTAGATCTAAGTCTGGCGTCTACCTAGAAAATCAGTTCGAATAATGAATTACCCCCTCAGAAATTGGTGAGCCTCAACCCACCCCATGCGCTCTCTTTCCTTACCCAACTCCTTCCCTCTCCTTAATTCCTCCAAATCGACTTTTTTCCAATCTTCATACTGTGTCACTTTGCCGTCCCGCAAACCCGTTTGCACTTCCTTAGGAATGTCATCCAGCACAGGGTTGAAATTCAGCTGCCCTTGAACATATTTTGAGTTGTCTCGAACGACCGCAGGGTGTTCAGATATTGCTTTCCAATCAGCGATGATGGTGTCCGTGACACTATAGGCATCTATCATTGTGGATGCAAGAACCCCTTTGGCACCAGTCGACGCCCATCCAGAAGCGTAGGCGTTCTGCAAAACTTCCCCATTTGCATTAACAAGCCTCCCAGCTACACTCCGTAGATGGCGGAGAGTTGGGTCGTAAAAGTCCTGTAATGCCTCCGCATGGAATCCGAGAGAGGTGACCACAAGGTCGGTCGCTATGGTGGACACTTCGCCTGTTGGAATGGCACGTCGAGTTGTTGGATCTACGACAGTATGGGCCAAAGAGAGGTGAGCGGGAGTAGTGGAAGTGGGCGGGGTGAGTCCGACTGGAGAGCGAAGGAAATCTAGTGACCACGTTTTGAGAGTCGAACCGGGTGGGTTCTTTGAACCCTGCTGGATTAACTGAAGGATTCTCGACTGTTGACGAGTCAGAGGTGGACTGTCCATCGATGGGGATAGCGGGGATGAGTGAACGGGAACCATGGAGGCCTCGGAAAGGTTCATCATTTCACGAAGCTCTTTCATTGTAAACGCAGCTTCTAACGGTCCTCGACGACCGATAATAGATACGTGTTTTATTTTGGAGCGTGACAGAACCTCGAGCACGGATTGTGGAAGGTCATATTTGGAAAGAAGGTTAACGTTCGTGAGCAGGATACGAGCCACATCCAAAGAGACATTTCCGTTCCCAATGATAGAAACATGGGATGCTTTTTCTAGAGGAGGTGGAGGTGGTGCGTTCGCATGGTGCGTGTACCAATGCACGATTGATATGGCAGGAACGCAATATTGAGATAGTGGAAGAGCAGGGTGGAGAGTAGGCATAGTACAACCGGTCGCGAAAAGGACGTGACTGTAGTTGTGGAAAATTGAAGATGTCGGTAGTGAGAGTGAGTGAGATATTGGGCTCGCACCGTCGCCTATGTTCACATTGCCAAAGAATCGAAACCGACGGTCTTGAGCAACTTCATCAAACTTGTGCGTACAATTCTTTGGAAAGAACATACAACAAGTCAGCTCGTTTAGTTCCAACAGCACTGAGAGAAAGACGTGAGAGCTACCCAGTCCCCCGACAACACTATTCGTCTATCTAGATGTAAGGAAATGAGTTTGACTTGCCTTTACTTCGGGGTGATCTGGCGCGACGCCATAACGAACCAATCCATGGGGTGCCCATAGTCGGTCAAACATATGAATTCTCAAATTTGATGCAGAACATATAGGAAGGTATTTAAGCAGTCTCGATGCGACATAGAATGCGGATGGACCCCCGCCGACGATGGCAAGCTTAAACGGTTTCATGGCGTTGAGCAAATTATTTGACGGATTCACCGGACCGGCGCCTGCTGTCGATGATCAAACCTGAACCTTGCGCTTGGCAAATTGCAAAGGTGAGTACTTCAGTCTTTTGTCTTGACCAAAAGGAATATTAAATCAGTAGATTATTACACATAAATTCAGAGAATCCTAATACTACTGGCAGTCTGGAACACACTTACTAGTGGGATGCATCATTTTTCAATGAAGAAACATTCTGCAAAGAGATATCTCTTTAAGTGGCGCGCATTGGCAGTCGCAGTTCTAGGACAATCTTGACGCAGTGGGTAGCAAAGATGCGTTGCTTACGTCGCATTCTTACCGGTGCCGACGGACTCATTCGGTAATCACTTTCGTTTCGCTCAGTGGTTGTAATTGATTTCGGTGTTCAAGGTCGAATCCTGGCTATGCGTGATACATCCGAAAGTTTTGGAGCCCACAGGACTCGTAGACATTTGATATGGCTAGATAGAGGAATGCCCTGGAACATATTTCGTTGACGGCTGATCCCTGGTCAAAGGGCATCAACAGACGCAATTCTTATTTTAGGACCATCGGGATTAGACCCTATTCGAAAACCCGCACGACTAATTGCAATTTTTGAGTTCCTGAGCATTGTGGCCATGATCGAATGATCAACACCTCAGCTAGAAAGTGAGTCCTTTGTTCATGTTCCTTTACACAAAATTTTCTAGTCATCCGTCAATTTTAAACAATTGTGATGAGAACAATTGAGTAGGTGATCTAGGCTGGGCTCCATTTTTTATTCTGTGCTTGGACCTTGGTCTTGGAAATTCTGCATTTTATCCCACCATTTTGGATGTGAAGCCGAAATACCCTCAGATAACAAGCACTTGACCTGTTCTCTGGACGGTACTCGTCGACGATTGTCTCGCAACAAGAAGCTGCTTTTTCTCTGCCTTGGTATCCAAAGTTACCGGCGCTTTGGTTTTGGAACAAGGAGACAGTGTTGGAAAGGAATGGACCGCCTCAAAGCTTTTAACGCACCGATCACGTTATATGAAAGCACGTCGCGGCTCTTGCTTATATTTTATTTTATTTCGCCCATTATCACCCTTTTGATTTGCAACCTCTTGCATCTTCTGCTCTATGACCGCGTCTTCTTTTCAACATTGCGATTCTGCGCCAACTGGCGCAAGTGGCACGCAAAGCCAACCAATTGAACGTCCTCCATCGTCCGCAACACTCCGTGCCACCCGATCCTGGCGCGTCATATCGTCTAACCCAGAACTGAAGATGCCGACTCAAGAAACTGCACAAGCTCATGACTTCACTGAAGTCGAGGTGAATGTCCAACCTCATTTATAAGACCAGTAACTTATTTCGACATTCTAGATTTTGGAAGTAGACGTACCATCTCTGGACGCGCAGGTTAAAAAGCCAGGGAGGCGTCGAAAGGCGACGAGTAAAGTATGCAACCCCATTTCCGAAAGCCGATGGCACTCCTCTGATTTCTTTCTGAACGCAGGAAATCCTTCTTCCGACGGGAATAGTCAAAGTTCGTGCTTTCAAGGAATTGCGAAAACAATCAGATGGAAGGATGTATGGTGTATCCAAAAAGGCGATCGTTCATCAGCAGCAGGAACAAGTGAAATCCCATTTCAGAAGTATTATACCCGTTACGGATCCTTACTATAAGCGGCCCTATCGAAGGTTGTCTGACCAAAGGAAGAAGAAAAAGAAAGACGATCGTGGTTCAAATCCACCCAATGCCAACTCTGAACCGGTTCCACCGGTTCCCTACTCAGGTGTCGCTTTGCCTTCGAAGCCGGCCTTCGATTCTTCTGAGCCAATACCTTCCTTGCCCATTTTCCTCCCAACTGGTATGACGTCCTCCACTGGAGGTGCATTTGCTCCAACTTTTGCATCTTCCCCTGGAATACCCATTTACCCGGACCTTGCACCAGCTGCCTTTGAACTGCCGCATTTCTACCAAGCGAGCAAATATTGCGATGGGCCGTGTTTAAACCAGGGTGTTCCTCCTTTCTATGCGCCATGCGACACACGAATTCATAAGATACCTGTCATTTCACAGAGAAATTATGCCGCAACTTTGCCCAGTTATTTTGGGATGAATGCCGGCCCTCAGGGTTCGAGTTGGACAGTTTGGTCTGGTAATGATCTGGACAATTCTGATTTTACTTTTCCTGAAAGTATTTTCTGACTACTCGGTTTCAATCTTTGATTACTAGTGTCACTCCATTTTTCTATATACAGACGACCGAACTCTTGACTTGTAGTAATAGATGGCATTGCCTCAGCCTTTTTTCTGTTGTATTTTTATCGAGTTCAATTTTTAACTTACTTATTAGTCTTGTAAAGAATTCCATCATGGTGCTGCGGCTCTAATAATAACGGAGATCATGTGACGACGCAAGACGCGTCGCGTCTTGACAAGTTCAACTTTCAACTGACACAAGGCCTTAGGAAAGTTCCGAAGTTGGGGATGTATTTATACCCACAATCTGTCAACTATGCTTCAACTTCAACCACGATCTACAGCAATCGATTGCTGTGGGTGCTCTTGAAATTTTAGACAACAGATGGCTCCCCGAATCGCTCCAGCCCGCGGCGGTGGCCCACCTATAAGAGGGCGCGGTCGTGGCGGTGGTGCGGGACGTGGAGGGGCTGTTGCCATTGCAGGTGAGTTTCGTAGTAATTTTCTGTGTTAATGTAATCGAATGTAAAACACGCCATCCGTTCCAACAATCATCAATTGATTGTTGTGCGATAGGACACGTCCAAACTATCGGTGTTAAGCGTCCAGGGTTCGGGACCAGTGGGAGGCCGATTCAGGTCACTGTGAATGCCTTTGAGGCTACAGTTACCAACGAAATTATTTATCACTACGATGGTTAGTGTCCCCCTTGATTTGAGATTACTAAAATGGTCATCTATGTGAAAATTTCCTTAGTTGGTAAGACTTGGATAAGTTCATCCGATCGCTTTTGTTTTAAGTACGCCTCTAGCCATCACTCCGGATACATTGCCATCTCGGCTAAATAACCAACTGTTCGATGCCTTGCAAACGCGCACGGCTCCTCAAGTGTTCAACAACGGTCCATTGGTCTATGATGGGCGTAAAAACGCGTTCTCAGTGTACAAATTAGAACTGGGTTCAAATGCAGCACAGGTATACACCATTTTTAAGTTATGTTCACTATTTCTGACGTACGTAGTTTTCTGTATCTCTCCCTCCGCAAGGCCCGCAAGGCAACCGTCCGCCTAAGGTTTATGCGATCAAATTGTCGAAAGTGGCAGAGATCAATACAGAGTATTGTTTCTCCGTTGTCACAAAAATATTTGTAATGACGTTTTATAGAGTTCTGCATCGTTTCACAGCCGGTCAGCAAACCCAAGACAACGCTGTACTAACTTCCCTAATGGTTTGTCCTTTGCTCTGGCAGATTTATGAATGGAATTAATCTTTTGTTCTAAGGCGTTCAATGTTGTGATCCGAATGGATCCCAACATGAAATACCCTTTTAATACTAGATCCTTTTTCACGCCTACCGGGAAAAAAGATATTAAAGCTGGTTTGGAACTGTGGCAGGGATACTTCCAATCATTGCGTCCGTCTCAAAACAAGATGTACATCAACATCGACATCTCGACGGGAGTGATGTATAAACCAATGCGATTGATCGGCCTTTGCCTCGAGTTTCTCCGAAAGAACAATCCGGTGGAATTGGGCAACATGACAGACCGAGAACGGTTACAACTCCAGCGATTCATAACCAATTTGCGTGTTGAGACATCGTATGGACCGAGGAAAAGGACCCACGCTGTCAAGAAGATTTCCCGCGACTCCGCCCGGTCGTATATGTTTGATCGTGAGGAAGGTTCCCCTACCTCGGTTGAGCGGTACTTCAAGAGTCTCAACATAAATCTCCAGTACCCATTACTCCCGTGTATCGAAGTAAGTCTTATTGGCTTTAACATCTCTTCGCATTACCAAATTTTCCAATAGGTCGGCCGAGGTGCAATTCCAATTGAACTGTGTCAGGTTCTTCCTGGACAGCTTATGCGAAAACAGTTCCCTGAGGATAAAACCAATGACATGGTGGAATTTGCCAGGAAAAAGCCAGACGAACGGCTCTCTGCCATTGTGCAGGGATTGCAGGTGACTTTAGCCTCAGCCTTGTAATTTCCTTGTCTCTTATATTTTCATTTCTCTGCTCTAGGTGCTGCAGTATGGGCAAAGTGCCTATGTTCGAAGGTTCGGCATGAATGTCAACCCGAATCCGTTAACTCCCACAGGACGAGTCCTGCCTCCTCCAACTCTGCGCTATGGAGGGGCTGGGAATCAGGCAACGATTGTAAGAACCTATCATGTTTAATTGTTTATCATATTAATTCCTTTTTTTCGTTAACAGAAACCTGCAAACGGACAGTGGAATATGTCAGTAACAAATTGTAATGTTTTGTTTTTCCCTATTTTTTCTCATTGTTTGCAGGAGGGATAAGACCCTTTTCAAGCCAGAGACTATCCGGAAATGGATTGTCGTGGTTTTTGAAAGTGAAAGATCATTTAATACTGCCGTCGTCGGTGACATGGTGAAGGGATTTATCCAAGGCGCAAGGAGCGTAGGTGAGAGTGAATTTAGAAAGTTTTCATGAACAACATTGATCAAAGGATGCACAGGTATAACAATTCCCGACACGAACCCCTTAGTCCGATATGCTAATGCCCACATGGGCATCTCCAAGGTTGTTTTTTATTACAATTCATATACCATTTGCTAAAAGTGCAAATTTGGTGTAGCAATTAACTGATGCTGGAAAGGCTGTTTTTGGTGTTGACAAAGTTCCGCCAACCTTAATTGTCGTTGTGCTTCCCGAAGGGGGAAATCACATATACACCGCAGTTAAACAGTGCGTGTTAAAATATTTGCAATCCTGATTCTCAAGCTGAATGTATATTTTGAAGCTTTGGTGATGTTCAGGTCGGTTTCTCTCTTGCTGACGTTTCATTTAAGCTCACAAACATTGTCCACTAGATGGGTGTCGCAACGCAGTGTCTCAAGGCGCGAAAGTGTGGTAGGGCCAATCCTCAATATTGGGCCAACGTTATGCTCAAGTAAGTTGTTTGTCAACCCCCAATTATCATTAATTTATTTGTCGCATCAGGGTGAATGCCAAACTTGGTGGCATCAATGCCATTTTGGACAATTCTCCGCTCAATGACCCAAACCATCCTACAATTGTCTTGGGTATGACAAAGAATGCTAGTTTTTGGCTTAAAATTGATTGCTGGGTACGACTTTACAGGTGCAGATGTCATCCATCCAGCTCCTGGTGCTGAAGGACGACCGTCCTTTACTGGTCTGGTGTCAAGTGTTGATCGTCACACAGCCAAATATGTTGCAATCAGCAAAGTACAGACAGGCAGGCAAGAAATCATCGGTGACCTTGAAGAAATGGTGAATTATGCCTTAACGAAGTTCCTCTCCTATCGCAAAATGGTGGAGAAGGCGGACGGCTCAGTTTCGCGCCTGATATTCTATCGAGGTACTTTGATTTTAAATTTCTATATTGTGTTTTGCTGAGTAACTCATCGCCATTAAGATGGTGTTTCAGAAGGTCAATTCAAAACCGTATTGGATGAGGGTGAGTCGTTTGGATTTTGTGGACTAAATCAGAGGGTCCTAATTCTTCTTGAAAATCAGAACTTCCTGCTATCAAGAGTATGCCCTTTTTTCAAAGAAAAGTAAATTTACTTACCTTCTGAACAGAGGCCTGTAAGGATCTGAAATTACCCCAAAATCACGTTTGTGGTTGTTGGAAAACGTCACCATATCCGGTAAGAAAGAGATATTGCCCTTCGAAAGCCTTTTGCTGCATGGATATTCCAGAATGTTCCCGAATCAGGGTGACGCAGACAGGTCTGGCAATTGCCCTGCTGGAACAACCATTGATGATGGGCTGGGTCATCCGACCGAGTTCGATTATTATCAACTTACACACGGTGGATTGATTGGTACAAGTCGTCCAGCTCACTATTCGGTTGGCACCACCCCTTTTGTCTTCTGCATGAAGCATACTGACGTTCTCGTTCCAGGTGATCCACGATGTAAGTGTACAAATTCTGAAGGTGCAAATAGCTGATTTTAAGTCACTGGATATATCTAGGATAACAATTTTTCGTGAGTCCATCGTATTTCCTCTGAGAACGTATCTCATATGGGAGCAGTGCCGACGCCATGCAGAACCTCTCTTTCGCCTTGACCCATGTTTACGCTCGTGCTACGAGATCGGTGTCCATTCCAACACCCGTGTATTGTAAGCAATGATTTCACGCAAGTTGATAAGACTCATCCACAAATTTTCCCGCTACGACAGATGCGGACATTGTCTGCGCGCGGTCGCGAAACCACTACCCACCTGACGCGGATTTCGAGGGCACGGAAATCGAGTCACTGTCGTCTCAAGCTGCTGAAACCCAGCTTGAGCGCTACAAGAAGGAGTATCGGCCCCTCCACAGCAACGTGTCTCGAAATATGTATTTTATGGTGTGTATTGACATCTAATTCCTATTTGCTTCATTAACATGGTCTCCTAAAACAGTAAATGTTCCGTCTGTAAATTTCATTGAATAGTTCCTTCCCCGATTTTCTGTCACGTCTGTATGCTGTCCCAATGTTTTGCTGTTACCTGTATGTTATGACTAAAGTTGTATACCCTTGTGTTTGTAACGTTACGATATGTGTTTGTTACCGTGTCATATATGATATTGAGTGCTGAATGTAAATACCAGAAAACTGAGAGCTTGCGGAGTTCTCACTGTGTCGGATACTTATGCCGCAGCGTTCGCAATTTTTGGACATCCATAATACGAAACAGAAACCCTCTAGGATCTTCAGAAACAAGAATGTATAAAATGATTGATCCAAACAATGTTGTCCTCCTTCGACCCATCACTGCCTTCAGATTAAGAGGGCGATCGGACAGGTCATGGATGGATACATGCAAGAAGAAATGCAATTAGTTGAGCCACCATGACAGTTCAATTATCAATAGTTCGTTCAAATTGGAACTAGTCAAAAAAATTTCCATATGTGGTCGTATGATACCGAAACGGGTTAAGCAAGCCATTTACGGATAGGGGTCATGGCAGGTGAAGCAACACTATGATAGAATTGGTGTACTAGGAAACTGCAACTCCTGAGGTACAATAGAAGGACAATTAAAATTTTCATTTCTCAATCATCTGTTCGTCTCAAAATGCCAAAACACTGGACACGAGGAATCACGATGTCAGGCGATAATATATCTTTGAATTCATAAAGGATAATCAGCAGGTTGCGTGAAAAGAAGTTTTCAGTTTTCAGGGTCCATTATTAAATCACATTGTCCAATGATCATACCCAATGATTATGAACTGCAGCAGTGTATAAAGGAGAGTCAAGTTTCGAGGATTAGATCCCACGCTGACAACGTTTTACCTCTTCTCGAGTTGCACCTGTTACTTTCTCGTGTTCAACTCATATTGGACCAATCGTAATTCTGAAGGTGAGTCAACTCCTACCAGTCGCTTGCAGACGGAGGCGTCTGCGCTGCCCCATTACAATCCGTTACAGCCAGGCGCGGGAGCTTGGTGTCAGCACACCTAAGTTCAATGTTCGTGTTTCCTTGGCTGTACGTAAACCGGAAAAGTAATTGGGGCATCGCCGCCGACCTCGGAACAACATTTCAGTTCTAGTGCACCTTTAGAGTGGTGTTTATACAATGTTGAACCGTTGTAGCCTGGTTCATCGAAAGCATTGGCTAGAAGTTCAACAGCATAGAAACTCACCCCACATGATTCGAGACATTTTGAATTCCTACAATAAATGACTGTGATAAGTCAGATATTCCGTAGAAAATAGTTTTTAAGGGTATCAGTTCTAAAATCCCACTTCGTACCTCAGCTTCTCGCCGATTTGATGGCTTGTGCTTCCAGCTATTAACCGCAGAATTTTCAAAGGGTCATTGCATGCCGAATCTCTTCATTGCATGGCCGTGACACATTTCTAGAGATCAGGAATACCTAGCGACTTGTCCCTTCAATGAGATCAAGGTGTGGGCGATCGGCCGAGTCATTGTAGATGTGTCAGCACAAACCTGCAGTGAGGAAGGAGTTAAGCCACTCACAAATATGGTTCGACGGACCGTTCGTTCAAATTGGAACTAGCAACCCCAATACAAGAAATTTCTGTATGTGGTCATACGTGTTAACACCAAAACGGGTTAAGCGACTGATTTACGGCGCGATAGCCTGGACCGTCTCGACAAAAGAGAGAACGCCCGAGGTGGGATTGAAAATTTCATTTCTCGATCGTCTGGACTCTGTTTGCCTCAAAGTGCCCAAGTGCTGAGCATGATAAATCACAATATCGTATCATCATAAGAGATAATCAGCAGCATCCAATTCGTGAAAGGATAAACCATCTTGAAGGGCCATGAGTTGGAAAAATAAATCGCACACCCATTCAAGTTGTCCGAAATTACCCGAAGGATGGACAAAGGGTCAAGTTCGTTTACTGTCCGGAGAGTATGGCCTCAAGTTTCGAGGATGAGGTCCTCAGGCTGCCTGTTCCTTGTTGTACAGGCAGCGTCAGCCCGATCTATTTACTTTGAACGTCACATTTATTGGACGGCGGCCTACTTTTTTGGGCAAGCCGATGCGTGGTGGATCGACGGAAAGCAGAAGTCCATAGTTATAAGGGTGAGTACTTGAGTACTGGAGTTTCTGGCCACTTGCCGCTTGCGAAGGGAGGGAAACCGCGGTCGCCCAAGTAACATTCCACTGCAGCCAGGCATGGAAGCCTAGTGTCAGCACACTTAGGTTTATTACGACCGGGATGAACAAAATGAAAAGTGGCATATGTCATAATCACGTTTTTGTAAGTACACGATGGATCAAGGTTCATATGGAGCCCTATAGTGTTCGTCGCCAAGTTAAGAGGTGAGTGGCAGCTGCCAAGTTGAGAGATCACGTCTTATCCTTTTTAGAAACTTGTCTGAACTGAAGCGGAGAATTTCTTCGACGAAGTTTAAAAGACCGAACAATGAACAATGAGCTACGTGCATCCTTTCCGACAAAGATGGAATCAAAATCCTGTGGTGGACGGAGATGACGCCGTCCCAAGTAGGTGGGTGATGAACATACCGCGGTAGCTCCTCATCCTCTCCACTCAGCAATATGATTAAAACATAGTCGGGACTGTCATTTGCGATTTTTGAGTTCCTATGATAAAAATGTGATGACAAGCATTCGATAAATGCTAGTTTTTCAGACACACCAATTCTAAAATCTCTTTTTCTAACGCTTGAACTTCGGCTTCGAGTTTCTCTCTCTGCCTAGTTAAGGTTTGCAACTTTCTTGTTTCAAGTTTCTGCACAGCGCTAGTGCCAATTGCGGGACGCGAACGCATTTTCACATTCTCAACCTTACTTGTGTCACCGTAATTAAGATTTTGCTACAGAATCGCACTGAAATACTTGCCTTGAATTCAAGCTGTAGTTGTTTCTTCTCCAATGATGCGAGTCCCTGCTCGGCACGCTGGACGAGCTCAGTGATTGCAGACTCGATTTCGTCTGCGAGATTAGACCTGTACCGCTTTACTGTGTCTTCGTTCACTAAAAGGAATACCTAAAATTATACTTCATTGCAGAATTCGAGCCGGAGGTTCAACACAGGTCGTGTACCTTTTCGTTCTGTAGCACCTTGGTCATTCGTGGAAGATCGCGTGTTCCATTGCGTAGAAGAGTTTGTGCTTCATATAACTTCCGACTATTAGCTGCAGAAACTGCAAAAGGTCACGAAGTGCCGAACCTCCTCGCAGCAATCCTCCATGGCCGTGACACAATCTTGAAGATCAGGAGGACATCTGGCCTGGGTATCCCCAATATAATGCTCCGGACCAATAGAAAAGACCGATTCTCTCGCCTTTACGTTGACGCGAGAGAGGCGGGACATGTTGAATTCGGGACTGTCAAGCGCGTTGGCGACTTAAGCTTCACGTGATGTGCTTACTGCGAAATACACAAATATCATATTAGATAATTCAACAATTGATAAAGAAAGAAAAATGGTATCGGTTAAAAAAAATCTCTACGTGTCATCTTTGGGTACAATTCTTCTATGGAAGGAACCTCTCGGCATAAAGGTTTCATCCCGCAGGCTGCCGCCAACAAAGTCAAAGCCATCATCAACGACCATGTTGGATGCAGCCCAGGATGCCAAATTAGGCAGCATCCTACCATTATTGGTGTTTGAACTTGTTACTTGGACTGGCTTGGACTGTGCAGACTTCTTGATGGGCGATTGACGTTGTGAAGGTGTTTCTGGGTGTATGGTATGGTCCGCAGAAACGGCAGGGACAATTGGTATTTGGGTAGCCTCGTCTGATAACGGCACAGGATTAATGGATACCTCGTGCCGAACATTGTTGCTCGTTGACTTAAAGTCGGATGTTTCCCGCTCTCTACTGTCGGGCGACACTACGGGCGCAGCAACAACTTCGACTGGTTGCTTGAAATTGAACACGCCCCAATTAAACGCTTGCAACACCGAGTTCGTATCCCGCCACGCAGGCATTCTCCGTTCCACTGCTGAAGGCGCATTCCTCCTCGGCGAAGACGGCACTTCTGGGCTTACCGGCCTACCATGACTCGTAAATGTTGAATGTATAGATGTATCGCTGACGCCGCGCCTGCGTAGTGTCCTTTGGAGAAGTGGAGGGACATCGTCATTTTGCCCCCCTTCGTTACCTTGCTGTTTCTCGACGATATCAATCACTGCATCAACATTCCTGGAAAGTCTATTGGTGTTCCTTCGAACGACAGAACGTCCAACCGTCGCGTTGGATATACCATCTCCAGTTGATGAGCCGTTTTTCATTGTCAACATAGCACGCGATGACTTCCGTGGGCCTGGAGGAACCACAACCCAAGGATCAGGGAGTTCAATTGATTTCTGAGCTCCAGCAAAAATCCCTCTAAGCCCTGATGACGAAGACGCTCCGCTTGACGTAAGATCTCCTATAGCAATCGCTGATTCTGACGCGGTAACTGTTGGCTGTAATCTGACAGTACTCGTAATGGCTCTCCCGACACCTGTGCCAGAAAATTCAACATTGACGGTGGTGGTAGACGCCGCCAGTGCGGGGCTAAGCTTTGGAGCGAATTTCGGGACTGGACGAGACAAATTCGCTCCTGTTCTACCACTAGACGACGCAGAACGATCACCTGAGCTCGAACTGTCTGATTTTGCAATGGCTGAAGGTAAAAAGAGTTTCGATATAGGTGCCATCCAACCTGTCGCACTGGTATGCCCTCCAATTTCCTTTTCCTTCCCACCTTCAGCTTTGCTGGGGTTTAAAGCAAGCTCGCTTAACCTCACAGCCGAGGATGGGTCAAGAATAACATCGTTCAGTGTTACCCTCATCTGACCCAATTCTGTAAAGAAATCCTTGATAATCTTGAACAACACGCGCATGTCTTTTCTTGTGCATGTCGTCAGAATTTTCTCATCTTCCAACAAGAAGCGGAACTGGGTGCGCAAGCCAATCGCTTCCGTAAGGATATTGCTCACTGTACTTCTGCTGAGATGACCGACATCGGCGCCCCTAAGATGTTGCCTTTTCAACCGGTTTGTCAGGGTAAGTGCATCCGTCTGCGTGAGTCTATTAAACAATGCGACAACGCGTTCCAGAATGGCGGCTACATGAGACGATTGTGATTCGGAGAGGGATGACGACTCGGATGGAAAGTCATGTGGAGAGACGGACGATAAGTGAGAAGGAAGAGGAGCAGGCGAGTGGAGGGCCGAAGAAAGGCTTTCGGTTTGAACACCACGAGAACGGGTTAAGAGTAGTAGAGGCCTGTGCCCTCTGTATTTCTCAAATAATGTAGGGCTGCCATCGTTCTCCGCATCTTCTTCGACCTCGACGCTTAGGTGGGAGGCGGCAGGGGACGTTTGGCCAAATGAAGCCCACTTGGTTTCGGTAGGTGCCAGTGTATCTATTGATATGGGAGAACGGGTGACATCCGGCCGTTCTGGAACTGTAGGGCTCGTGAGACGGCTAAACTGGCCTGAACGTCGCCTTGACCTGTTTTCGACGCCATTACGACGTCCCGGAGGACTCAATAACTGTATAAAGAGTTAGTAGTCGTAAGTAAACAACGAATCGAAATATTACTATAAAATCTTTGAGATTCGCTGAAGGAACACTGCCAGAATGTTGGTGCCTAGTAATGGGTGTATTAACTGCTACCGCATATATTAGCAATCACCGTGCCAATGTGATGACTGGTGTCGCACCTCCAGATATCCACGAAGGAGTGGTAGGGTTGGCCCGCCATTCTTCCAGCTCCTCTTGGAGACGATGTATCTCTTCTCTAGCTTCTGTTAACAGATGCTGCAGCTCAGCATTGTCGCGCTTGAGAACTTCGTTATCGTTAACCATGGATTCCAGGACGTTGGAAAGCTCGTCCTCGGCGACCTTCGTGGTGAGCCCAAGTTGCTGCTATGAGTTCAAAATAAAAACTCAGGAGGAGATAAAATTACATACCGAATTTCTAAAGGACTCCAATCGAGTCTTGGCATCTTGAATTAAATATTCTGATGATTCCAGACGATGCAGCCGCATTTCTTCCAGGTTCTCGTGTAATCTCCTGACTTCCGTTTGTAGTTTGGCTGGGGAAATACTACTCAGGAAGGGTCAAACAGTAGAAGTTTGTGGAAGCGTACCAGTCTTCTCCTTCAAAAAAGCAAAACGAGATTCGGCCAACCTGGCTCGATGTGTTTCGCCATCCCTCTCTTGCTGCATATCATCTCTTTCCTTCAGAGCACCCGACAACCGTGCTTCCCACCCAACAGAACGGGCATGATGTGCAGTTAAACGGGAAATGGTCTCTCTCGCATCTTGAAGTTCTTGGAGAATAGTGTTGCTAGAGACTTCGGTAACTTCACTGTTTACGAGAGCCTGATTCAGCCGCTTCAAGGGATCAGCATGATGAATAGATGGGAATCGGATTATTATACCTTCTCAAGCAGTTTTTTTTCTTTTGTGAAGTCATCCAAATCTTTTTGAAGACCCTCGTTAGAGTTACGCAGTCGACTGAGTTCATCGTTCTCAGAAATTTGATTTGAACTGTCGCCGAGTCTGCGCTGCAAGATAATATTGAAATTTCAGGTAAGGCAAAGAAAATAGCGTAACGTGCCTCACTCTGCCGCACGTAGCTTTCGTGTCTTTGAAGAAGGGCCTGCCCAATTTCTGTGCTTAAATTAGCCACTTCACCTCTGCAGACAACTAACAAGACAACGCACCAGCACTAAGAACCAATCGTTGGTTTAATTTCGCTTTAAGCCCGATCCAAGACTTATAATTTTCACAATTCTCTGTTCCACAACAACACGTCAACGCTGCAACTGGATCAGGGGAGGGAATACGAGATAAGTCGGCAATGGCAGTCGTGAGGTCATCGATGGTGCTTGTTGCACCGTAAAAGCTACATGTCATAGGCGATGAAGGTGATATTGGCCAGCTTGTTACTGGTTCATTCATGATGCCAGTTCTTGAAAGTCGGACGCTGTGGTTGACAGAAACGGCAGGCACGTGCAGCCTTATAGTCGAAATTAAGCTGCTAATTTGCGGCTAATTAGAATCCCGGGGCAAATTAGCCCGACTTTCGGTGGTGTCAAATTTTTCTTCACGACTCAGCAACTACACCTTAGAAATCGTACTTTTACAAGGCGAGGGTGTACGTGCACCCAGACTAAATATCCATGATATCCAGCATCCGATGTGATCATATCAATGGATCTAACTTCGATCAGCTGGTGCAAATTGAGGAAATGCACGTGTCTTTCTAAATTTGGAAGTCCAGATTAACCGCAAATTTTTTGGAGGAAGGTCGAGTGTTTGTCTCATGGTAGCAATCGTGCGGGAATTCGAACTCATTTACCGCCTTCTGATACGAGTCTAGTTTTGATTCACGTCCGATATTTTAAATTGTATTCCAATTTCTATTCCGAAAGGGAAAATATAACACAGAATTTTTCCGTAGCCAGGTGAAAAAAAAGTCATGCAATGGGGGTATTGCTCGGATATGCGTTATTACACGAAAAATAGATGTAGATATAATGCAAAGAGACCAACCACCTTCCAAATTCAGTGAGTCATGAAAAGAGTGTTGCAAATTTGATAAAAAGTGGTTTATCATGAATTGATCATGAGTTCCACCAATCCAGGAATCCAATTTATAACCTTGGTAGCGTGACCGCGATTGGAAGGAAGGAATTGGAAGTTGTTCGCAAGGCCTTGCATGTCAAGACGTTCAAGTGCCTCGAGGTGAGAACGACTCGGACCAATGGAGCTTCCTTCTAATGTATTGAGTGTAGAATCCGATCCATGGTTACTTGCGAAATTGAATCTATTTGGATCTTGCAAGGAGGTTCTAAAAATGCTGGATGCAGAGCGAATAATTTTGGAATTGGAGGAGTTCGCAAAGGTTTCCTTGATGCGATCCTGTAAACTGTCATATCTGGAACATTCGAGGTAAGAAAAAAAAATCTCTCAAGTTTAATGAGGAAACGTTGCTCACATCATAGTGATTGTATCAGGATATGATTTAGCAAGCGTAGAGAGTAAACTATAAAGCATTTCAGTTTCAGCGTCGTCACCTTGCGCAGTGGCAAGCATAGTTCCAATGAAGGAAGCAGTGAGCAGAGCCAGTTGAGGATCTTCGATCCCGAGGATCGATGCATCAATGACTGGAGTACTTTTCTCGGCCTCGGCACTATCTGGCACTCCAGTAAAGGGCTGCTGTTCGACATTAGCGTCGCTCAAGAGCTTTCGGAAGGTTTTCCTAGTCGTCGAGGCGGGGAGAAGGGCAATAAAATAGCCCATAGCTTCTGAACACGGACTGCGTTTGGCTCCGTGTGGACTATCACAGTAGGCTCTTGAAGTTACTCGCAAGAGGGTTCGCAGGACGACTTCTGCCGATTCCTTTTGAGTAGAATGTCGCATCCCCTTGAAGATGATAGATGCCAGAGAGAAAGAGAAGCTACGAATGAAAGATATTCTAAGCATGTCGTCTAGCTGGGACATGACGTCGTCAATGTGATCGCGGGCTTCTAGTAAAACGGTCTCCACTGAATTTGTTTTGAAGAGACCATGATGCTCCATGTTTTCGAGAGTGACCTTGAGGAGCCAAGTAGCTTCAACGTAAAAGCCAAGGTGGCTAACCTGAAGAAGGGCGACGGCAAGCCAGAAGAGCAAACAAATATACCGGGAAGTACCCACGACGGCCGGCACAACCTTGCACAAGCACCGAAGCATGCTGACGATGACCATTGTATTCGTCTCGTCGGCTTTGCCAAGGACGTTGCGGAATGCAACAAGAATTTGATAGAGGAAGTCGTCGTCGACATCCTGGACGGCAAGAGCAGCGAGTACTACGAACGAACGTGTCTGCACTGCAGGAGATTGCTGGAATGCGGTAGCTGTAACAAGGCTCATCCATCGCGCTCGCCAAACATTTAACTGACCTGTTGCGGGTTAGTAGTTTGAAATGGAATAAGATGTTCTACGAACCCCGTGTTCCAGCAGAGACTTCTAGAAGGCGAATTAGAAGTTGAACAAGGCGTTCATGCGTGTCTAAAACATTCTTCTCGTAAGTAACTTCCAACTTCGATAGATCAAAGGTGGTGTATTCGCTCGTCGGCTTCTCACGCTGAAGGCCAAAGAGCTTGAGTGTTTCGGGAAGCATGCAGTCATCGATGAGTTGTTTCAATTCAGTTTCAGTGTTGTCGTCTGGACGCGAAGTGTATAAGGACTGTAAAAGATTCATGATAGTGCCATATACTGATTTTCGCACAAGTGTGGGTCCTTCTCCTGCAATCAACGAAACGAGATGGACCACTTCTGGAACGAAGACGTAGGTTTGTCCAGGCTGGGTTGACTGACTCCCAACGACCAGGGTTAGTCGAATGAGCGTGGAGATTTCATTCCAGTTTTGGTGCTCCACAAGCACATTGGTAAATTTAGGAGGGACTTTGCTTAAGGCCTGTTGCAGAGCTCAAAATTTTTAGAAATCAGCCGTAAATAAAGAATATACCTTCCGTAGTTTTGAGTAGATTCTTCCTCGGACGTTGATGGAAGACAGCGTGGCAATGATGTGGGATATTGCTTCACAGCATCGTGTCCCAATCCCGCCATCTGTCGCAGTTCGTACGAGCTCGTCAAGAACGATGTCAATGGTATCGGCATCTAGCTTCGCAACCTCGGACCAAATTTCCTTTTGAATGGTCGAGGTAATCTGTAGTTTGTGAGGAAACTAATCTGGAGTAGAAACAATTAGACGATACCTCTGGGAACGAAATAGAAAGATCCGCTAGAGTTCGGATACAGTCTCGCAGTCTAGCACCAGAACGCTCGTACAAAGTGTGTGTCGGATTTGCAAAATGTGATAGGTTCTGTATCCAAGGGCTCACATATGAAAGGCAACTAATGCGATGGGAGATTGCCGACATTTCCATGCTTGTCATAGCCGCTGAGACTTCATGAATAAAGTCTAGAGTTAATTGCGGAGCAAATTCTGCCAGGTTTTCGCTGAGCTTTGCAACGAAGGAAATAGGATCTCCCGGAATAAAGCCAGCTACAAAAGGAATATCAGTTGTAATTGCCTGTAAAATGAACAACTTTGAAGTGAACCTGAGGGAGCCACAATGGGATTCTTGTCGTATTTCAAATAATCACAAACAGCCGCAAGGAGTTCGAAAGCCGCTCCTCGCAATTCTTCGTCGCTCAGATCAACACTAAGGAATCCAATATGCAAGAGAGTAGCAGGCACGTTAGAAAAGCTCGAGAACCGTTCTGCGAGTGGGGCCTGTGCTTCCTTTAACTGACCTTTAGCGGATCTGATCGTCTAAAACATTTATGAGCAACGTCGAATCCAGAGGGATCCTGAATCCTCACCTTGACGATTTTCTCTCTAGATGGTGATGAAAAATATACGGTGACTCCTTGTCGCCGGCGAATAATGAATTCGTGTAGATCGTGACCAGTTGACACGTTATAGATGTCGCTGACGTCGGTGAGTGGGATTAATTCCGTGGATTGACACGACAATCCGGGAGAGACGGGTAATGATTTTATCTAACGAAGTCAATACAAGATTGTGATAGTATTGAATTGCATTTACCGATGTAACACGTATGTGGCTGGTGCCTACTCTCAATATCACTGGGATTCGAGCGGCAGTTCTCATTGTAACATCGTTGAAATTTTCGTGAAGTTCTTGTTCTAATGAAACTGGTGGCGATATATCAGCACCATTGCGGATCAACATATGTATATCAAATACCTGGATAACCAAGTGGAGGAAGGGCAGCCGTCCGAACGTCTTCCATAAGTTGAAGAACAGATGTGTATACCTTGATTTCGTTGCATATTGGCGTACCTGACAATATGTAAATTCTGATTCAATGTAAAAAAATGAATAATATACCGGCAGATATGTTATACAAACGGCGCATAAACTTCTGCGTCAGTGTATTAGGGTTCAAAATTCTGGCCACTTCAAAGCGAGTGCGAATGTCCATGGGTATCAATTCAGCGCAATACTTGAGCCATTGAAGAGGCACCTCCGAATTACTGGTGAACGAGGTACAATCCAAAATAATGTCGAATGAACAAGAACGATAGGAAGATGAAGTCAACATCTGTCGAAAACGTCTTGAACGGTTCGAAAAGCAATATGGCCAAAATCAAACCTTAAAGATGTGGTACATGAAGAGTTCAATGTCCAAGCTTTCCACGTCAATACTTGACAACCGCAGAACGAAGACTGCAGTATCCTCCTAATTATAACTCAAGTTTGAATTTTTTCGTAATGAAAAAAGGTATCCTACCCGGATGTTTGTTTCCATAAAGAGATTCTCCACTGGACCAGTATTTCGATTGGAATACTTAGACATGAATTCTAGATATTCACGATTTTCCGAAGAATTCAGACCCGAAAGCCGAGGCGCCTCAAGTGGGGGCCCGAGGTCAACGAGAAGGGCACAAAAGTTGTCCCAGGCTTGCTTTCCACTAACAGCAGATCCATTGCCGTCAAAGATTGGATGGGAATGACTCAGTAATTCTTTCCCAATTTGGTCGGCGTGTTTGTGGAAGAACCGATGTAGAATGATGACATCGGTTTCATCGCTTGTGGTTCCAGTCCAGTTGTCGTTGATATCATCGGGGCGACCCGGGTATTTCTGGAACATGTCAGCGTTACTCGTTGTAGTCTTGGTGTAACTTACATGCAACTCGGACAGAAATCGAGTGACATTTGTGATATTTGACTCAAGGAATTTGTTTAGAGTAACCATAAACGGTTCTCTCCCAAAAAAGAGGTTGTTTGCCAAATTTTGGATGATTTTGGCGACTACCATAAGGCCTCGACGAACGAAAGCGGTATTCTCATTCTTGGGAACTTCGATGTCAATTATTTCCGGATGGACGACCGCAGGCGAGATGAACCTGGTAATGCCAATGAGATGATGGTTACAAAAGACTTTTGGATAGCGTACCGGAGGAATATGAATGCCCCCATGGCAGCATATTTCGATTCTGGCCAGACTTCGGACCTTGAAAGCAATTGTAATTGATGGTCAAACTTCTAACCAATACAATAATACTCACACAACTTTAGCGATATGAGCACAGATTTCACGAAACATTCTGGTGGAAAATAAAGTAACGCAGAGTTAGGAAATGGTGGACACTCACCCTGGCAGGACGGGCAAGGAAGACGACATGATTTTCAAGAACTTTGAAGCTACATATTCAACATTGCGTTTGTTCTGTACAATATCCTGGCCAATAGCCTTCGTCGGGTCAATCTCGTATGAAGTCCCAGGTGGCATTGTCGACATGGTATCTACGAGTGGTTTAACGAGGCTTCGGAGATAGTTGTAGCCATGAATCTTGGTGAATGCCGACAAAAATCGGATATAAGTCGAATTGCCCCTGAAAAGGTTTAATTCAGTGTCTGAGAAATCATTGTCAGTATCGTCAGCAGAACTACAACTGATCAAAGATACCTGTTCCGGATATCTCGCGTTCAATAACGAGTTTCATCAAACTAAGAAGCGAACCGCGGTTATTGAAGATGTTGAGGAGGACAGATATCATTGTGTCCACATCATTGGGAGGACATATCTCACAAATGATCATCGGAATCATCAACTAAGATTAACGTTTGAGCTGGGAAAATATAGTGATGAACTGCATCTTACATCAGATCCTCTGACTAACTGGCAGAGGTTTAGTATCGGCGACAATGAACAACAATCGACTCACTTCGCAAAGTGCCTGGAAACGAGCCTTTAAAATTGTCTTGTCCTTCGACTCGAAAATAGTGCCTTGTCCGATCACCCTCGCAAAAACGTGGGCAAAGATCGTCCTCTTTCGATTGTCTCGATCGTAAGCCAACTGAAGGCATTGCTTAAAACCGCTCTCGCTATTGGCGCCGACTAAGTGTGTCAACCCTGTTATGACCAGATTCTGCAACTCAGCGCTTTTCTGTGATATTTTCCGAAATCAGAAAAATCAAAGGCTTTTATTAGAAAAGAACACCCACTCGATGGATAGAGTCTGATTCAGCCGCATTTCCAGTAGTCTGAACAATATCAGTGAAAGGCTTCTTGTCACTTTGGGCATAGTCACTAACAAGGGTGTCTGGCTGACAGATCTCAATGCTCCCGAGAAGAGCTGTGGAATACTTGTTGAACAGGCGAGATACAGTGTTCACCGCTTCGTCTCCTTGATCCGAAGTTTTTAATTCTAACCGCTCTAGGAGCTTGACAATCGCACGAAGGCAAGACAAGTTAAGGTCGGGTGCGGAAACTGAATTTGCCCGCGATGACTTCGGATTGTGAGAGAAAGTTAGAGATGATGCGGAATAATTCACATACTTTAACTGGTGACATCCATTGCAAAATATAATCAAGGACTTCGTGTCTTGCCGCACTATCGTTGCGAAGAGCAATATCGTCAGTCCGAGAACTGAAATTTTCGCATAGACTGCAGAACTTGATTTTAAGGCGTTGGCTGGAGACACCAGAACAGCGGGAAACGCGCTTCGCCAATTCGATCATGATTGGACCAACATTAACATTCACAACGTCTTCTAATGCAACCTGAGAGTTCTCCGACATCAATTTGACAATTGATATAATCTGAACCACAAAAATCAGCTACCCGCAAAAATAATCAGATGAAATCTTACCTGATCCAACATGGCAGTCGTGGTCTCGCGGTCTTGTCCGTCAAGTTTTACGACTTGTCTGAAGAATTATCAGAATTGATATACACGATATATTCTCCACGCACACTTGCAAACGTGGAATAAGTTCTCCATATAACCGAGGACTTATTTCACTCCCTAAAGCTTCACGAATCGTCGGATCGGTGTCCAAGAGGTGCTCTATGAGACTATCTAGAAAACTAAAAACATAGTTGCGAGGTTTTTCAATCACGCGAAGCTTGTCTGGAACCATTTCAATCGGAATTATTTTTTCCAAAGCAAAGGTTTCCAGAGCGTCACTGATGCAAGATCCACTCAAAGCCGCCAGGTACAACGTGAGGTTTTGCCACTGGAATCGAGTGTCCTAAGGGAGAAAAAAATACGTCATATTTCACCTGATACACACATGTGTACTGACCTGTTGAACAGTGAGATTGACGTGGCCAGTATCTTGAGTCTCTGTTGGATTCGAAGAGTCATTGCTATAGATCGTGCTGTGTAACACCCTCCAACGAGTGTAACATTCTTGCCAGACAATGGCTTGAATACCAGCCGAAAAAGAAAGCATGCGAATAAGTTTGCGGATCCTTCTCTGGGAATTGAGGCGTCCTGCAAAAAATTAGAATAAAACATTAAGATGAACAAACTATGTTTAAGTTACCTGCAACGGTGATACGAGGATCACCTAACTGCTCATACACAGGGTTCCTTTTAGATCTGTCTTCGTCAGAGATGAACGGATTGATGGGGACATCTCGTTGACGTTCAGCATGCGAAATGAGCCGTAGACCTTTAGCCGCAAGCTCAGAGGTGCCACTGTCCGAAGATGTCAATGCAACAAGGAATGAAACTTCCGAGAGCAAAAGCGCTGATAAACGCGAACGTTCTTTTTGAGCAATTGTAATCGTTGGAATCTGCAGACAAAATTCTTTGGTCAAGGTATTCTGATAGAGATTCAATATACCTACATCGGTTTCCATTGCATAGATTTCAAGGATGCCCGATGCTACGTCAATCCATAGACGCTGGGTTTCCACATCCGTCCTGGTGGACAACAAGTTTCCAACAATACTTAACAAGGTCACGGGCCTATGGAATGAAACCAGAACGGTTTAATGAATATATATCCTTTCGAAACCCAAGTTGAGGACCTACAAAGATAATTTCACAATGTCAACCATCAGATTATATTTTGGGTCCGTGGGCGGGGTCGCGAAAGTTTGCCCGGTCACGGCATGCATTGCCCCTGCAATGGAAACTTTCACGCAGATGTCGACAGGTGCCTCCCAAAGCTTCACTGCAACATTAGTCCAGTTCAGATGATCCTCAATATTATTAAGACCAATCATGAAACTTTCGGGTTCTTCTCGCCACATCATCAAGATGCTCAAGACCAGCAACTCTCTATCCGACAAGGGTTCCGCGTGGATACGCTTGGCTTTCGGTCGATAGGCAACTCGCTTCGCCTGGTTATTCTGATCGATATCAAGTCGTCTAATGCCGACAACCTACAAAAACTTTCAGTAAGACCTATGTTATCTCATAATGGTTTCTCGACAAACCTTCAGGATGTCACGACATCGAGGATTTATGATAATAGAAAGTTCCCTGGCACTCTTCTGCCACTTGAATCTCGTTGCTTCATGAATTTGAGTTAGACCAGCGCGAACCGCGCAAGCCTTGACAGCATCCGAATGCTCCGGGTTCATGCAAACTTGGAATAGTGGAGTAGAATCCTCTAAAGGTAAAAAGCGATAAATAGCTGAGAGAGCATCGGCAAACAGGGCCACGTCGATATCGTCGTACGAGTCCCAGAATTGAGGACGACTGCCGCTGCTATAATACATCGAACCCTAGTAAGTATATCAGTATTCGTGCAAGAAAAACCGAATTTCTGTGCGCCAACCTTAATTTCATGGGCAACATCTGTCGCTAGTTCTCGAAGAGTAGTTTCTCCCAAAGCAGGATCGATGTAGGCCGCCGCACGACAAACATCCACTGCGCAGGCCAGTGCCACCTCTGCGAGCCTACCATTGTTGCTGCAGAGATGTCTCAAGACAGTGTCGCCGAACCTGAGCTCCTGGAAGTAGCACGTAAACAACCCAATCCAAGCAACTGCTAAAATGACATCTTACCTTCCTGACCTTTGATGATGAAACAACGTGAACAAATTCTGTTTTAATCTTGTCGCTTGTGCAACAAAGTAGGATCGATAATGCAGGCCAGTAAATTCTTTCATTTCCAGAAGACATATTGGAAATTAGTAAATCGTAAACGCGTTCCGGCGCTCCTTCCATCTTCCCTCGCGTTCGAATTGCTTCGTTGAATTCGGCCGGGAAGACGTCTATCCAGTTCCAGACTGCCGATCGGAGGTGAACAGCGACGGCGTGTTGAGATTCTTTTCTCATGTTAACCAGGAGTGATGAGAGTTCTAGCTGCAAGTCAGGACTTCCTTGTCTACATTGCAATAGAAATACATACGATTCAGCAAACCCACCAGACGAACCCTATCCATGACGCTGTGCGCCATTAGCTGAAGGTCCACAGTGTCTGGAGGAGCATCTGGATGCGCAGCCAGATAAGAAATCTTGTTGGACAGACGTTCATGAACAACACTCCAATTCGACGCTGAGATATGAAAGATGATACGCCCGACAAATTTTGCGATAAGACTGTTCACGGACAGCGACGACTTGACAAACGACAGATGGGATTTCTCATAGTTCGTATTGGTAGCAGCTATTGGTATCGAGGCTCTGATATGGACCCCCTCGGACTTCATTGAGCTGGATGAAGGCTGGTTGCGAAGCGGAATCTCGCCTGGTGTATTTCGAGGTTCTTCTGGTGGTTCGGGAGATATCTCGATTTCTTCTTGGAGGTGCCGAAAAGCACTCTCGGTCAGTTGGGTTTGCAACACCAAAGGAGCCTCTGGCAGGCTTGTCTGTCGCATGAAAAGCACCATAACACTGAGAATGTACTTCACGCAAGAATCGTCCAGAGGTGGTGGTTCTTGCCATGATGAGTCTGACGAGTAGATTGACGCCGTGTTGCGTTGGTCAGTGGAATAAGGACTCAGATCAGAAAAGGGCTCGTCTTCCTTGGTTGAAGGATCTCGGCTCCAGCGCGAGGCCATGACGATCGACAACACCTTCAAGATAAAGAGCTGGGACTGCAGAACTTCGATTGCTAAGTGTCCGGTACGTGAATCGGTTTGCTACTCGCAAAAAAAAGGTTATTCACAATTCCTGCCAAACATTGGATATCACATACCTTCGCCAAACGATCTAATAATTCAGTAAGAGCCCACACAATCATGTCTAATGAATCTCTTGAAAGTTCGACGAGTGTCTCAATCGTTTGTCGCATGGACAAATTCGTCTCGACGCGGGCCAGTGAAAGACCTGAATGGCAAGGTAGCTGGGAAGCGTTAGCCCGTGTAATCTCAGAAGACAAGCCTCGTAACCTACCTTGTTTTTCAATCTATTTACAAGCACTTGAACTACTTTCTGCTGAGGGGTAGCAGCTGGACCAGACGTTCCAAGTGATTGCATAGAAGGATGGAGAACGCCAATAGCAGCGGTGGCGAAAGGGGCATGATGAGATTCCGTGGGCCTGTGTACCAGAAGCTGGCTACTGCTCGGCGAATTCACAGGCGCCCCAAGCTGCAGTGCAGATGCTGAAGGCTTGCGAGGCATAAGCCAGAGGGACTATTTAGCTGAACGTGGTCAAATGATAATCGTAAGAATTGTCGGAGATGACGATGTACGTGTGTCCACCCAAAGATGCAATAGAAATATACGTTTAGGAAAAAAGATATGAAAGACAAGAGCTGTTCTGGTATACGGTAAAGAAAGGATAAGCTTCCAGGAGGAGAATATATATAATTCTGCCATCAAGGGTCAGAATTTCTGTGCTGACCTAATAAATTACTATCAAATACCCCATATGCTTTAGGTTGCCTACCCGTGTCATGCAGGCAAGTTCGCCGTTGCAACTTCCTGCAAGACACATCAGTTCCTGCGAAAGGCACCCACAATTTTTAATGTCGAATGTTGCCGCCGGTAATCAAAACGCCATACCACTTGTCACTATCTTAACAACGTTGTTTTCTGATCAGAGGAACGAAGCCGCTGAATATCTCGTAGCATTTTCCGTCAGTGAGCATCTGCATATGCATGTTTTTCTCGTGCTGCCAGCCAGCGGAACCCCTTGTGAGGGAATGCGCGCTTAATGCCTCGAAGAGTTTCATTCTGTCAGTTGCAAAGACTTTCGCATTTGCTATCGAAGATCTCTGACAGATGCATGGTCGGGATGGCGAGCATCGAGTCGCCATAATCGAGGTTGACTTTCCGACGGATGGGGTAAATGTAGATCCTTGACCACTCGGTAGTTGTCCAATGTCGCGTGTCTTTGATGGATTGTTGTATATATCGATGGCTGCATCGGACGCGTAACGTTCCTGATTTTTTTACCTCATTTGGGAAATTGAGGATGGTTAAAACTGTGCGAGTGCATGGGCCCCACTCTCGACAGCTCCACGGGGGTCCTGATGATTCATGAAACTATGACAAACGAGGTCTATGATAACTGAGGCTGCAAGGGGTTAATTGATAAATCACGTACGCGATGGCCGCCACTTCTACTGTTCGTGGCAAAGCTGTGATAACAGTGTCTGCAACTGCCTGGCTGCGCCATTTTTTATACCGTTCGGGCCTCGGTGACGTGATCAGAAATGAGCGCAATCCTTGTCAATCAAACGCGTCGCAGGTCACCCTTGCGTTACCATCGCTGAGACACCTGCATCCGTCCGGAAGCATCATCATGTGGTCGATCGAACCGCCATTTATCGGGCATATATACGCGCCGCTGGCAATGAAGGTGAAATACCCATTGGCTGAAAACTGGACTGCTGTGGGAAGTTGAAGCACAAGGCGATAGAGAAGCAGGTGAAGTAAAAAGATTGTCTTGCCTGGATGATAAATGTAAAATCGTGAGGAGTGCACTTTGAAAGGACAGCAGCTTCACGAACCAGTACCCGGATGACCTGTAACTATAAAGGGTCGAACACTGTTTTGCAACAACTTGATGAGAAATTAGTACTCCTCGAGGATGACAATATTTGATATGCAGAGGCCTGGGATGTTGAAAACGCGCTGAAGCAAATCGACGTCGCGCAGTCAGGTGAAGCTTTCAGGAATGGGTTCGAAGAGATCCTCATCACCTTCGTCGTTGTCGACGGTCTCCGGAAGAATCTGGATCGTGAAGTTTGACCAAGGTCACGCCTTCCCCCACGCTTTGCGATGTATCTCCTAACCAAATCGTTACGGAATACTAGGCCAAGGAAGAATATGCAACAAACTTTGAGTAAATTGTTAAGTTCACTAGACGGCATGTAAAAAGTCCAGGTTGTGGATCATCGGGCATCGCCACCAATCGTAATGTTTGTAATTGTTTGTTTTCACAGTGTCCAATGGAGATACGGATGTATCCACCGACATGACGTTGCCATGTCACAGTCCATATTCGCTGCCAAGCGCTGCCATTGTGTTACGAAGACCACCAGCCTCCTTTTTGAAACTCACGCGTCTTTTGTTTCCTGGCACACCGACCCTTCAGCTGCAGTGATATTGACTCGGCACCAACTTCGGTGCCCTGCGCTGTTCTTAGCAGCCTTCCACTCGACTCTTCCGTTTTGCCTCGTGTTTACTGAAAATGTGAGGACCTCCCCATTGATCTTTGACTTCAGCAAATCTTCAGATTGCATCGGACCGCAGGGGATCAGCTCTACTCGAAAGTATTCATATCGGAATGGGTTGCGTCGTCATCGAGAGAGCGCTTCGTGGGTGCCAAGGTGCGTTCGCTGGTTTCGTTCAACATGTCGAGCAGGATTCCAATGTCACTTGCAGCCCCGATTTTGTATGTGACTAGAATTGCCGCGAATTTAGCGCCCGGCTCGAAAATTTTGACATTCGGCGCATCATAGAAAGCTACAGGCTCTCCAATTTCTTCGCCCTCGACTCCTACATCTTTCCTTCCACAGAAAAATCCCTTTGGGTACATGATTTCGGTCATGTCAGGTAGGTTCTCTACCAAACCTCCCATTTCTGTCACTAACTCAAAATTCTCCAGATCGGGCACCGCCTTGGGGTTTCAAGACCTCCTTCTTCGATTCCCGCTGCTATTGCATGCAGAATGCAGTGGCATGGCGTCGGGGCGACTTCACGAAGGTAGTTGAAACTTGAGAGAGTGAAAGGAAAAAGGAACTAAGTTCATGCAAGCCAAAGTCACATTCCAATTTTGACCACGGTACTGGGCGTGCAGTCATCTTTTGGCTTCTATATCTCATCCAATTTGAAACATATTCGTGGAAGAAAGGTGTCCACGTGCACAGGGAGTTGCAAACTTTTTTTCAAAATCCCCTACTTCGTGTATTATGCTCAAATTTATTTTACAAAAGAACCGACGCAACCATCGGAGAAATGCTGCCTCTGCCTCTCCTGAAGATAGAATTACCAATTGTACTTTCCAGGACTTAGAAAAGTACTCACAAAAGTGTCAAAAAATTATGCTCCCTATGAGGATCGAACTCTTCACGTCAGGTTTGCTTGTCAGTAGATAAATGTAGTCTCAGGCGACCTTGATCTAAATTTTTTTGGGTTCTACTTTGCGAGAAAGTAAAAATTGTAACTTGCTGATGTGCAATGTGCATCCTTGTGCAGAGCCGCTCAGACCAATTTAGTATCCCAAAAAAAACATATCCATTTTTGGAAATTTACTTGGAATATGCGCATGGAAGCTGCTAAAAAAGGATCATATCCTTGAGAAACAAAACCCTTTCAGACAAATATTATAGTAGAACACAAAAATAATTTGAGATGTTGCTGCGTAAATTATTAAATAACCCAAAATAAATCTGGGTGACCAATGGGGTTGACCTTGCTTTTTGGTGGTGTTTACCTTTCAAAAACTGGACAGAGTACTTATTGTTATATGGGTAATTCTATACTGGTTTCTGGGTTTCAGAAACCAGGAAACCCAGAAACCACAAACAACCATTGTATCCTATTGTATCTTGATTGTTATTCTACATAGAAACAATATAAATCTAAATTGTAGTCAAAATTTTGTGGGCATGGTTTCCAGAAAATCAGACATAAGTTTCCAAGTTTTCCAGTTTCCAGGTTTTAACTGGTTTTTGCTTGGTTTCCTTGGTTGCTCAGGTTGAGAAACCTATGAAAACTATTTTCCTTAAATACTGATGCACCTTCAGATGAACAATATAACGTGTTGAATTTGCGAGGCACATCCTGACAGCTTACAGGCCAGCAACTAGCACTACTAGCAAGCTAAGAGAGGAGGGAGAACGAAGATGTTCTGAATGAATTTATTTAAGATGAGACTAATACAAATTCTGTATCTCCTAAGATGCTTACACAGAGTATCTTCCAGCA
>QDKV01005269.1_pt1 | contig 42001 bp, 43 predicted proteins | sample 1861101 | NCBI WGS metagenome assembly QDKV01 (sample SAMN04275158, study PRJNA302643) | Fungus metagenome, whole genome shotgun sequencing project. | isolation source: fruitbody | host: Mallocybe terrigena | place: Sweden | collected 2013
AAACATTTTGGGGCTGGCGTCGGCGTTGATATTGACGATAGTGACAGATGGGTCGTTTGGGCTAGGCATGATGATGCGCCAAATTTGAGTAAGAGTTGATTTTGGAGGGGTCCAGACTCTAGGCGGGTTTTATATGTTCAATTGTTTGCAACAGTATATAGTTACTCTGGTTGCTGGAATAGAGTCAGAGCGGCTATATGGATCTTAGCGAATGTCCGCGTTTCACGGTTGTCGCTGGGTGTGAGGGAATAGCCGCTTTCTAGCCTGCTGAAGCACATTGGTTACATGAGAGTTTGACGTGACTCATCATGCATCATACCTGGATCAGTGTCAATCCATGTATCGTCTTGCGAGCCTCGATAGCAAAGGAAAGTGCTTCTAGTGCTGTTCGTCAGGCATGGTGCTTCATCAAGACCCGATAAGAACTACAACCTCGGGATCCTTGGTTACTTGCTCATACACCTTCCCACCACGAAACATTTGCACGGCAGGTCTTAGAACCCAGAACACCATCAATCTGGAAAAGCTAGGAAAGATGTATTTCGAGAACGCGTTTTGTCCCCGTATGTACCCAAATTCTATTGCTGTTTTCTATTTCTGATAAAACAGCGAGAACACAGCAATTTTTTAATTTGATTCATCTATTCTTTAAGGCCATACTACGTGACAACTTCTGCGGCGACAGGGAAGTATGAACTTGCCGCAGTGGATGAAGAGCGGTGAATTAGGGTCCCAATGATTCTTCGACGAGTACACGACTTGAATATATTTTCCCCCAAGGCAGTCGGGTAGTTACAGATCCCGTCTGACTTCAAGATGTCCCTAACCACACACCCGATTTGCTTTATAGAATGTTAAATTGCTGCATGCGCTTCACCAATTGGGTCTCTCTGATCTTGCAAACGAATTGGATAACAACGAGATGTACGAGCTAAAGATAATGAGTTACGACCCACAGGTCTTTTTCAATCACTTGCAGTCTATTTCGCGAAAGTGAATTCAGACGTGCGTCCCTTTCCCCAGATCTTTCATTTACTCTTCATCTTTCAGATCTCCAATCGCAATATAGTTATCCGATTCAATTCAACTCTTCCAACCCACGTCTTTCTGCATTGTGTGATTTGGCCATCTCAGTCCACGCAATGTGTGTTGAAGTCGCACAAGCCTCTGACAGGTTTGTTAGAGCGGATTTGCCGAACTGTGGATTTCGTTTCCCCTCCGTCTCAGTATAAAGATGAAATCGACACTATCCTTGGACGTCAGTCGCAAGTTTCTCACTCACTTACGAGTTTGTCCAATGCAAGATTAAAGCATGTCATAGTGTCGTGGCATTAGTAGAAAAGTGTTTGTTGTGTAAGCATGCGAGATTCGTAGCCTTTGTAAATTGGAAATACAACGATTTGTTTCTACAGGATCTGTCCTCGGTCACATCTTATTTTTCCTTTTTCCCCACATTAAGCTGCTTTCTTTTGGAGCATCTGACATAGAAAATTTAAAAGCCACATAGCCAGTTTATGTAATTCCGTACGAGAAATGGAATCAGTATAAACAATGTGCCTTTTGATTCAAAAGTAGACACTGAAAAGAATGACTATGCTCACATGACTGTGGGTGATTTGTTTTCCTACTTCTTTGAAATTTCAATCCAGACTTGCTTTCCTTGATTCTTCCACAATCAATACCGCCCATGACGATACTCAATGGTGCAGCGCGCTGAGCGAGCCCGCATTCTTAACCTAACGGAAGGAATGCTGTGGCCAGCGTTGACGGCGCCCGTTCGGCACCGACCTTGTTACATTTTACAAAGGGACGGGCTTAAAAAATATCTGATGGCGGTTTCATCGTACTTTCTCTCTCCTTGTATTCCACATAAATGATTTATTTGCGTGTCCTTATTTTTGGAAGCGATGTTTTGGATTTGTTTGGGTTTCTGAATTAGAGATGAGGCGAAGCATGTATCAACTTTCGTCGGCTATCTATGGGTAGAGGGTGTATACTTTTCTGTTTGGGCTTAAACACTTTGGCACATCTACAGATTACTTTTTGTCGTGTCCGTATAATATGTATAATATTTATCAGGCTATACAAATTGCTGTGCCAAGGAGGGAATTCTAAAGAAAGTGTTGAAAGGAATGCAAGCAGAGCGTAACGTATTGTCTGTTCATAGTAAAAACCCAAGATTTTCACCGTCTACGCTAAAAGTGACCGAAAGGGAGAGAAGAACGAATGATGAATCACCAGCCTATCATGCATATTGCTCCGAAAACGATCGACATCATCGTTGTCAACACTGCAAATACTTGCGGGATGCCGAGGCCAACCGAATTTCTAAGCGCTGCGTTTGCCACAGCAGGGAAGGTCGTCGCAAATTGAAGGGTTGGGTTGGGGGACCCACTCACGGTGATTGTGGGTACGCCAGCGTCGGGAGAAGGGGGTGATGATGTTGGTGAAGCGTTAGCAGCAATGATAGAAAAACGGTGGGAGGTCGCATGCATGACGCCGTGCGTAGAATTGAGGAAAATGAGAAAATAATCGTCCCCAGGCGGAACGTCCTTCAACATGAGATTTATTTTACTGGGTTTCGCAGGGACTGTCGGTGAAACCAGATGAAGGAGAGAGAATCATGAAGTTCTGGCAGGGCATCTAATGAATATGAAGTTGCCCACCATTTCTTGCCACTAGCACTAGCCCATTGGTGCTCATCCTCGCCATCTCAATGTCAAAGCCGTTGATACTGTCGAGAACACCTTTCGACCATGACACCAAGTTGGCGGCGTTGTTCACCCATTGTCGTTGAGCGGCGGGTTCGTCGATAACGAAGTATCCTAAAGACGAATATTTTGGAGAGCCCCATTTTAGCTTGACCATAAATAAAATGGCGACAACTCACCTGAGGTTTGCATTGCTAGAGAACCAAGCAAAATGCAGAGAGTAGTTATTCTTGCCGAGAGGTTGTGCATTTTTACTAGAGAGGGTGGTAATATAGGCCTGAAATTAGCCGGAAAAGTGGTCGGCAGAAGTCAAGGGAAAAGGTACTGATGAGAAGAAAACGTTGGCCTGCCAATACTTATACACCGTTGCCGACTTGGATTGGACTCGAAGGCAGGAAGGGGTGGGAAAGTGCCTGTGGCTGTAACGGCTTTGCGACGATTACGTAAATAACTTAGAGATCGTTCAGTGAAATTTCATCTCTATTAAATCTTAAGACCATGTCTTCGGAGAACTTTGAGGAATATTATGCGATCTTGCCAATTAATGTACCTCCAGACGTATCGCCTTCATCGCCGCCCGAAATGCAGCCTACTATAGGTCTCATTGGTATGGGTGCAATGGGACGCATGTACGCAAAGTATTTAGGCGAAGCAGGGTGGTGCAGGTGAGCAGTTCTAGGTTTATTCCTGGTGGTGTGCGATCAACTATTGCAGGATTCACGTATGTGACATCCCCGAAAAGTACGACAAATTGAATTCGGATTACGCTCGTATGTCTGGTGAAGTTTGATCAGGTCCGTTCCTGAAGAATGCCGCAGATACTCCAAACATCTTTCCCATGAAAGATGGCCATGCTGTTGCACGATCTTCCGATTTTATAATATACTCTGTCGAAGCAGAGTTCATAGGCAACGTTGTCGCTCAATTCGGACCATGTATATATATTCATTTTGTGTATACTTCTCTTTCTTACTTTGATATACCTTTTCAGCCACTAAAGTGCACGCAGTGGTTGCTGGGCAAACCTCCGTAAAAGCACCAGAAAGGGATGCGTTCGAAAAATATCTTCCTGAGGACGTTCATATCGTGTCTTGCCATTCTTTACACGGGCCTACAGTTAACTCCGTTGGACAGCCTTTAGTATGTGATTGGATCCAATCTCGCTTTTTGGGTTTTTAACACTGCTGTAGGTCATTATTCAGCACCGGGCCTCAGATAACGCCAAAAAGCTGGTAGAAAACATTTTGCGGCCATTGCGCTCACGACACGTCTATCTATCCTATGACGAGCACGACCGTGTCACGGCAAGTACACAAGCTGTTACCCATGCTGCATTCTTGAGGTAACAATTGTCTCTGCTCTGCCCATGGACGACTGCTGATTATTTGGTCAGCATGGGAACAGCCTGGTGCTCAGCTCGATCTTATCCTTGGGAGCAAGGACTTTACGTGGGCGGAATCGAAACGGCCAAAGTAAATATTACACTGCGAATCTATTCGAACGCATGGCATGTTTACGCCGGGCTTGCTATCCTGAATCCTGATGCACGTACTCAGATTGATCGATACGCTGCGAGTGCCACAGAGTTGTTTAAGATGATGTTGGAAGGTGGGAATGGTGGGGACGAAGCGAAAAGGAAGTTTAAAGAACGTATAGAATGGGCTCAGAAGGTCGTCTTTGGAGATATGCTGGATGAGGGTAACGCAAACGGTGTGAAGAAGCGGCAAAGGCCCATCTTGCTCTCTGAGGATGTTCTCGACCAGTTCAGCCTCGGGAAAAGACCCCAAACTGACTCAGAAACTCTAGCGTCACCTTTGACCCATTCAGATTCTCAGTCAAAATATCAACCCAACTCCCATCTTTCCCTTCTGGCAATGGTTGACTGCTGGGCTCACTTGTCCATTAACCCTTATACCCATCTGTCCCTCGCTGCAACGCCCATCTTCCGCTTGTTTCTTGGGGTAGCCGAGTGTCTGTTCCTCTCCCGCAGCCTTCTCTCCGCCGCGATCCACTCAGCACTTTTTGACATCTGGCATAGGTCAGACGATCTGGAGTTTGTCGTCGCTGCCAGAGGATGGAGCCAGTGTGTGAGCTTTGGAAGCTTCGAGGTGTATAAGAGGCGTTTTGAGGAAACGAGGAAATTCTTCGAGGGAAGGTTCGAAGAAGCGAATAGAGTTGGTGGGGAAATGATTAAAGCGATTATGGAGAGTGAAGTCGAGAGGGAAAGGATGAGTTGATTCGCGTCTTACGAGGAATTCGGACCTGTATTTGTCTCTTGTGGGGAATATTGAAAGAGGATATCACTTGATGACTCTGATTCTCCGCAACTTATTATGAAACAGGTTGTAAGTCCTTGCCTTGTTCATTTTTGGTGCGAAGGCAACCTTTGCAGGCAAAGGGAACACCAACAATTTTCGGTGAGAAATGCCTGTGACAACAGGCCTCTAGATCGCTGGTCTCTGTGCCACCGCGCGAAACTGGGGCAGTTGAAAATGAAGCAACATCATACCAGAAGGATTCGAGTGTCATGAAAAATCTTTTCGGTTTTCAATGGGAGGGTGCATATGATCATAGATCATTCGAAAGGCACTAACACTGGCAGCGAACAGCGTTGGACTCCTGCAGCCATGAACCTGTGCTGGACAATGGAGTCAATGAAGGACGATGAAATTTCAACACAGCCGTACACCCGCGACCTGGGTACGTCCGCTTTCGTTCGGGAAAGGTTCGGGCTTAGTATCTGTCGCAGAATAATTTTCAGAAGATTTCCAGCATATGCATTGTCCTTTGGAGAATATTTTCCAGTCGACTTGGTGTATTCGCTCAAAGTGACAACTCTCTGCAACTGACAATTTTTGTAGTCCATCACCAGTGAAAGACCTCGACCACCGTCGGACCAGTCTCCCCTTCCCCTCCTTTGCAATCGCATACACAACGAGAAGAGCCCACATGTACACGTTGTCCTTATCTTATGTCGGAAACCTGGAAATGCCTAAACAAGCTGATAGATGCCATACACCCAAAATAACTCTAACGGCGTCTATTTCCGAACCTGTGTGCCATCTCCGAGGCCGAAATTTTGGTTTTAGTTATCGTTAAAATATTGTAGTATAGAACATGGCTCATCGAGAATCCACTTCCGACTCATGAGAACAGGACGGGACGTCTGCCTAATCACCTTCCACCGGTCATCATATCCTGGTGTCGTGCGGCAAATGCTGTGATTCAGACATTGCCATGTCGCTACCAATGTGCTCCTTCAGTGGCATGTTTCCCAGATGAAATACAAAAGAAGACTGACTATTTTCTGCCTTATGAGGTAAGCATGAACGACCATCCTGGATCGCTCGTATCTATCTCACCATCATAAACACCGAGTTCTTCCATAAAATTCTCGATCTCCTGCTCTCTGTAGTCTTCCATGACGTCGCCAAGACAGACACTGACAGAGAGGCATTCTCTGAAATGTAAACGGAGAAACCGGTCGCTAGGTCGATCGGGGCCGTCCTTAAGGGTGAGGTGGCTTCTCAATGGTGCATCACTGTTCAAGGTTTCCGATCCCTCGAATACGATGATGCGATAATCGTCCTGTATGTCATGGGTACCGCACTCGACTACTTGAAAAAGGAGAATACGCACATCAACATCAACACCGAGTTTGTTTTCCCAGAAGAGAGTGACAATGTCCTTACGACCTGATATGACATTTTCGACCACCAATAATTCGCTTAGATCGCATGCATCTGGATCTCGATAGTACTTGGCCTCTAACCATGAATCATCTGACAACTTAGTAGGCAAAAAATATCAACATAAACGCCGGTTCGAAATGTTGCGCACTTGGCTTATAGCCCATGAATGGAGGAAATATCCATGTCGCAACTAGCGCATTAGAGCAGCTTGGCATGACACCAGAAAAAATGCATTGGCGATCTCTATCGAGAGCTCGATGAATGAAAGAGGTAGTCAAGGACGCCTGCTGAGCGTCAGAGAAAAGTAAAGCACATTCTACGACACAATGAGGTACCTTGACGGAGAGCAATGGGCTATTTTCTTTCATTATTTTTTCCATCCTCGAAAATGGTGGAACTGGATGAAAGAAAAGTAGAGCGCTGGGTCTCCTGTGTGTTAAGGTCATCTAGCTTATAGTGGTACAAAAAAGAGAGCATCCTTGCCTGTAGTATACAATCCATAGTCTCCAGGAGCAATGATGTCTTTAGATTCTCGAGACAAGCCAGAGCCATTTTTGTGGACAGAATACGTCAACACAATACTAGGTCGGACCTCGACGGGGAAGAGAGTATACCTCTCGGCTTCCTCCCAAGTATGAGACCGAGATTGACTCAAAACAGCGTCGGTTATCCAACGATATGCCGTCGAAACAGTCACTGGTGAGTCGTTATCAACGCGCCAGCCTGGAAAAAAGTTTGAGGACAACACTTGAGACTGAACATCAAAAGAATCAACCTAAGGCCACCTTACGCGATTCAGTGCACCAAATGAAGACATTACGGCGTTGTTGAGTGGATTTTTCAGACAAGACGTGAACGGGTTTGTACATCGCCGTCAGACTCATAGTGAGAAACGCGTTACGCGTCATTTAGTTTAAATAGCTAGTGTCACATTATCTGCTTCGTCTTCCTCGATACTCCAGATATAAAATCCATGGAATATCTACCTGAAGCTGATTCGAATGGGTCTTACATCAACGAATCTGAACGGAATGTGCATGTATGGTGCTCCGTCGTGAGGCCATGCTCCTTCAAAAGCAAAAATCTCATCGACAAACCCACTCTGGGACTCATTGCAATTTCCCGTCAGGACTCAGGAGTACTCTGAATCCTGAGGCCAGAAATGATGGAACATGAGAGCTTGCGTTGTTGAGACTTAGGTCAGCTCAGAGGGTTAGACTCGGACGGAGATAGCAAAACGCACCCGTCAAACGACGATGCTTGCCAAATACTTGCAGCGCCGTACCTCCTCTCGCTGTGCGACCTTGTGAAAAACGTCACACTTCTCACTTGGCATTGTCTCGCGACTGCACACCCCGGAATGGTTCACGGGAAATAAATAAAACCTACGAGTTGGTAATAAAAAGAACCTATTTAAATTTGTTCCACCGTAGCGTTTCTAGCGCGGGCATCCTCAAGTCATTGGATCTATCGGTGTTATCCCGTTTTGATGAATGAATGGGAGAGAAGTGCACTCCTAAATCGAGCATTACTGGACCCAGAGAATTTGCTGGGTAAGTAATTAAGAGACAGTGATAATCCGTTGCCAAAACGATGCGAAAGCCTGTTTGTGAACGTATAGGCAGCCCTAGGAGGGCGAAGCGTTGCAGAGTCGGTGGTCGATGCCAGGACGTGGTGAGTTGAGCCTGCGTAGACGGAGTTGGTTTCCACCAAGACAACGGATGCCCGTCTGAAAGCAGTATACGTCAATTTCTTTTAAGAAATGGGCAGCTAGGGTATACTCACGGTGGTGTTTTATCCACCTACAATATTTTAAGATGCACATTATCGCATAAATTTGCAAGTGTTACCTACTGCAAGAACTTCCTGTACGATATCTGGTCGCGTCCTTCAAGATAAACCGACCATATCATCCATGTTCTTTATTTGATTCCGGTGTGGTAGAAGGTCGGAGTTAACATTATGATTGATTTGTGACATTTCTTGTCACGCAATTACACATTTACCTGCCACATTGCACAACCATCCATATGAGTGTGAGTCCTGTAAAATTCATCACTTCAGACGACTAATTTGCTGAATTCAGGCATTTACAGTAGAGACGCCTATGGACGAAGATGTACTGAGTGATGTCGTACCCAGCAATATCGTGTCGCGTCAGGTATAGTACTTTGGCGTTTATTTGCTTATGCCGAATTCCTACGTGACTTCTTTCAGCAGAGCCAAGGTGCTGAGGTAGAAAGTGAATTTGAGGATGAACCAATGGAAGAGGACCAACTGATGAGCGAAAAAGAAGAAGAGGAATCGAGTTATGCCCAGACCAGGAAGAATACAACTGCAGAGAAACAGCGGAAGAGACAGAAAAGAAAGGCCGACGAAGACCAACTAGGCATCAAGCGAAAAGTAATGGACAGGGCCAAGGTTTGGTTTCTAAATTATCCATAAAACGCGTTTCCTCTTATCCCACCGCTTCCAGATTGCTGATGCTGTTAAGCGTTATTCCTATCTATTAGGACAAACAGAGCTGTTCAAACACTTTGTTGATATCAAGGTGCGTTTGATTTTTCTCTTTTGTAGTTCGCTACATAGCCGTGGATAGCGGGCATCCGATCCAGAGTATGCTGCTGTAATGGATGCACAACCGAAGCCTAAAGGACGGGGGCGCAAGAGGGCAGTGTAAGTCAGTTCTCTTTTAAGTTTACAATTCTAATTGCTAATGGCTTTCTTGCAGGGATAACAGTGCACGCCATCGAAAGTCCGAGAAGGAGGAAGATGAAGAATTGTTGAAAGATGGGGAAGAGGGCATGGAAGGCGATGATCAACCCTTTGTGTTCGAGACATCACCTAAATGTGTGCATCGTCATTTTCCACGGATTTTTGTGTCTGATCATCGAATCCACAGTTATCAATGGCGAAATGCGCACCTATCAAATTCAAGGGTTGAACTGGATGGTCTCTCTCCATCACAATGGTCTAAATGGCATTCTCGCTGATGAAATGGTATGTCGGCTAAACACCTCCAATGTACATGGTTGACTTCCATATCTTACAATCCTCATGTAGGGCCTCGGCAAGACCCTTCAAACGATTTCCTTCCTTGCATACCTCAAACACTATAAGGACGTCGCTGGTCCTCACCTCGTCGTCGTGCCAAAGTCGACTTTACAAAACTGGTCCCGCGAATTTGAGAAATGGACGCCTGATTTCAAAATCGTCTCATTGGCAGGCAACAAAGATGAACGCGCGGAGATAATTGCCAATCAGCTAATTCCCCAGAACTTTGAAGTGTGCGTCACAACGTACGAGATGTGCCTGATTGAGAAATCTGTTCTCAAGAAATTCTCATTCGAGTACATCATCATCGACGAGGCTCACCGCATTAAAAACGTTGATTCGATTCTCTCACAAATTGTTCGCACCTTTACTTCTCGCGGCCGACTCCTAATTACGGGCACTCCTTTACAAAACAACCTGAAAGAATTGTTTTCTCTTCTGAACTTCATATGTCCTGAGATTTTTGTCGACTACGAGGATCTGGACAGCTTCCTGCATAAAGATTCCGCACGCACTGAACATGAGGACGAAAAGAGCAAGAAGGTCGTCGAGGCACTACACAAGATTCTGAGGCCGTTCCTTCTCCGCCGTGTCAAGTCTGACGTGGAGAAGAGTTTATTGCCAAGTATTTGTTTGCTTAAACTCTTTAATTATCGTTTTGACTCGTATTTTCTGCAGAAAAAGAAATCAACATTTATGTTGGTCTGACAGAGATGCAGCGTAAATGGTATCGATCTGTATTGGAAAAAGACATTGATGCAGTTAATGGTGCGTGCGGCGACTACTGCGCCTAAACAATGTTTGATATCGACTCGTTTGAAGGTCTGACCGGCAAGAAGGAAGGTAAAACACGGTTGATGAACATGGTTATGCAGGTATACCCAATATCACCTTGAATGGTCGGGGATTAACCTTTCGCGTTAGCTTCGGAAAGTAACCTGCCACCCATACCTTTTTGATGGTGCTGTAGGTATTTCGAATCAAGTTCAAACTAGCGTTCTAAATCTCTAAGTAGGAACCTGGTCCACCTTATACCACCGACGAGCACTTGATTCAAAATTCGGGTAAAATGATCATTCTCGACAAATTACTTGCAAGGATGAAGGTCAAGGGTTCCCGCATCCTCATTTTTAGTCAAATGAGTCGAGTCTTGGACATCCTGGAGGACTACTGCCTGTTCCGGGCATACAGTAAGCGTGCTACCTCTCCAACGTAATCCTTTGTTGAAACACGGGTTGTAGAGTATTGTCGAATTGATGGTGGTACCGCCCATGAAGATCGTATCACTGCCATTGATGATTATAACAAACCCGGCAGCGAGAAATTCATATTTTTACTTACTACTCGTGCTGGTGGGCTTGGAATAAATCTGACCACTGCTGACGTTGTTGTTCTTTACGACAGCGACTGGTAAAGTGCACTCCCAGCTTCGTCGGTGTTGAGCATTGACGTTCTGGCAGGAACCCTCAGGCAGATTTGCAAGCTATGGATCGTGCTCATCGGATTGGGCAAACAAAGCAGGTTTATGTCTTTCGTTTTATCACTGAAGGTAGTGTCGAGGAAAGGATGTTGGAGCGTGCTGCCCAGAAGCTTCGCCTTGACCAGCTTGTTATCCAACAGGGAAGAGCTCAACAAACAAAAGGTAGTATTTACGGGTTTCTTTAACCTTATGGTGTCTGATGCTGCTTGACAGCTACAGCAAACAAAGAAGAACTGCTAGAAATGATCACCCATGGTGCGGAGAAGATAATAAACTCGAACGAAGAGTGCGTTCTACTTTATTCTCTTTTTCAACGGATACCCAAAATTTGTTAGATTGGTGGTCAATGATGATGTTGAGGCCATTATCCAACGAGGAGAAGAGCGTACCTTAGAACTTAGCAGCAAGTACGAGGGTTTGAATCTAGAGGACTTGAATAACTTCAAGTCGGATGCCTCAGTCCAACAATGGGAAGGAGAAGATTTTCGGGCCGGGGTATGCTTTGTGACCTTCGGTTGTTCAATTTCACTCACGGCATTGTGTCAGAAAAAAGCCCTCAACTTCAATTTACTTTCTCTATCGAAACGTGAACGGAAGTCCAATTATTCAGTGGACAGTTACTTCAAGGACACCCTTCGAGCTGGCCCGTCGAAGGTAGAAAAGGCCCCAAAGATTCCGAGAGCACCAAAGCAAATTGCAATGTGAGCATTGCACCTACACCTTAGAGACTTGCTTATGCTTTGCATAGCCAAGATTTTCAGTTCTTCCCTCCTGAGTTGGCGGAGCTGCAGGAACGGGAATTGGCGGTGCACAAGCGTTTGAATGGTATTCCAGCTGTTGCGAGAGAACCTCAAGCATCAGAAGACACGCCAGAGAAGTTAGAAGAGGAACGGCTGGCTGCTCAAGAATTCATCGATACGGGTGATGCCTTTCGAAGCTATTATACAAGAGCACATAACTAATTCTGACTAGCTGAACCCCTCGATGATGAAGACTTGGAACGTAAAGAGGAGTATATTAAGCAAGGATTTCCAGAATGGAGTCGCCGCGACTTTCAGCAACTTGTCAGAGGTTTGGAAACGAATGGCTGGTACGAATTACCAGTGTTGAGTTCGATCTACCCAGACAATGACCGATTTTGTAGGAATGCCACTTCTGAACAGCTTGCCATGGAAATACAAGACAAAAATACTGACGAAGTCGAAGCTTACCTAAAGGTATTCCTCAAAAAGTGCAGACATTTAGCCGGTCAGTGCAACCATTTCCGTTGTCAAACTACTTTCGAAATTTTATTCCAGAATATCCTCGAATAAAAGCTCGAATCGAAGAAGGTGAAGCAAAACGTAACAAACGCGAGAACCTCGAGATTCTACTCGCAAAGAAGATCAACTCAGTGAGATACCCTATGCAGGAACTCGAACTCAACTACCCTACGACGAAGGGCAAAGTTTATAGCGAAGAAGAAGATCGATATCTCTTGTGTCGTTTGTACCATTACGGTATGCAGGCAGACGATGTTTATGAGCGTATCAAGAAGGACATCAGCGAATTTCCCGTTTTTCGTTTTGATTGGTTCCTGAAAAGTCGATCACCTCAAGAGCTTCAGCGTCGCTGTAATACTTTGCTAGGCATGATCGAGAAAGAAGAAGAGATGCGACAGTCGGAGGAAGCCAAGTTAAAGCCTATAAAGGGCAAGGTGTGTATTATCTTTATTCAAATTCCTTATCTCTTACGTGAACTTGAAATAGAAACGTGGAATCGAAGAGGTTCAGAAATCTGAAAAGCAATTACGCCCACCAACTCCTTCAGAAACATCTTCTAAAAGGTCTACAAAGAAGAAGAAAACTTAGATATCCTTAGCCCGATAAAATTCTCTCGTTGTTTTAACTTAGTAGGTCTTAATGCATCACTGTTTCGTTGCGTTGAGTTGTCAGTGAGTGGACTCGTACAGTCTCTTAGTCAGACATTTTCAAGGATTGGAATTTGATTCGGCCCAAAGAACTCTTCTGCTAAAAGCTTGGGCTAAGGAAACAGCAAACGCCGCAGCCTACCATGTCTCCTCGGTCTACAGACGCACGAGATTGGATAGATGATTAATGAGCACCCAAGCGGACTACACCAGGTAAAAGGGTAACTTGTTTTTTATTAAGCAGACTACAGCACGCCCTTTGTCCTCGAGAAAGGCCGAAAAGGTCGACAACACTGACCACACAAAGGCCCTCGCCGCCAGTTTAACCCCGAATACCACCTCCCAGGCAACGACAAACCCTCCAAACGACCATCGTCGTCCACAGCGGGTCAAGCTGTTTAAGTCCCACGAGACAACGCTTGATGTCGACTATCTTGCGGCGTATTCGGATGCGCTACTTGAGAGCAAGGGACTTGAGGGCCCGATTGTGCTTGTTAGCAAAAGAGATTGAAACGAGTGCGATGGGTTAGACGAATTTCGATGATGTCATTGGGCAGATTGAAGATAGGGTTGAGGTCGACGACGAAGATTGAGTGCTTGCCTTCCCGACCAACTCCCTTGAGCGAGCAGTCCGCCGCTGAACAGAGTCGTTCGCCGCTCGCTAGATTCAACGTGACCAAACGCATCGGCGACCAATCAGTCGCGCAAGTCATCCTCTGAGGACACCAGTCTCAAGGTCTATGCAATAAAATGGTGCTGGGCGTGTTCTGCCGCAAACTCGTTGACTTGAACGAGAAGGACAAGGGTGATAGAGACATTGGCATCGGACAACTAAGGAAACAGGAGTTAGTGTCAAATGGACAATTTCCCTTAGAATGATTAGACAAATAAGGAAAGCCCCGGGTATGTAGCGAACAAATTTTTTTCTCATCACTGCCGGTGCATTGCCATTACATCGCGTGCGCAAGAATCTTTCTTGTCAGCGTTGACAGAGACAATGCTACAAGACAGGAGATCGTGGGCACACGTACAGAGCGCCAACTTTTTCCCAAAAGGGATACCTCAACCTTCTTTCTAGAGTATCCACCGCCGCCTTCTTTTCAATATCTATTTTCTATGCCACTACCCACAGTCTTGACAGATTTTTCACTTCTTGAAAGTACTGGTAGACCAGAGAGTATGACTGGTCTGTCGACCCCGATATGTCCAGGACCAACCCCTGACACTAACCCACTTGTCATCCATCCAACAAGACACGAAGAATTCTGGCTATACGACGGCTCCATCGTACTCGCCGTGGAGAACACCCTTTTTCGTGTGCATCAAACGATACTCGCTAATCATTCCGAAGTCTTTGCAGATCTCTTCACTGTTCCTCAACCAGAAAACGAGGACACGATCGATGGATGTCACGTCGTCCATTTATACGACGATGAGAAAGACTTTGTGGACCTTCTGAAGGCAATGTATCACCCCGAGTAGGTAATCTCTCGTCTCAACGCAATGATATGACCTATCAACTTTTCTCAGACACTTTGATAAACTCACGTCGGACACAGACTTTGACGCTCTCATGACCTTTATTGCCGGTATCCTACGTCTCAGTACGAAGTACATAATACGCTACCTGCGCCAACGATGTATCTCCCTTCTCCTTACAAAGCTCCCCTCTACATTCGAGTCATACGAAGCCAAAGCCACCAGCGTTACTATATCCTCACCTACTATGATGTCCGCAATACCCATGCCAGACAGGTACCGTTCCGACACCGTCATGCGGGCCATTAGACTTGCCCAGGAGAATAACGTCCTGGAAGCGCTGCCTTACGCATATTATTGTGTTTCCCGCTTTCCTCACAAGCGGCTACTCAAGGAACGCCCAGGGGATATATCCTGGAAGGACAAAACCATCTGTCTTGTCGGTCGGGAACGACTTAATTGGGCACAAATGAGCATGTCGTATTCCTTCCTCCTTGTCTTCCAACGGTCACCGAAATGTCAAACCGTTTTGTGTGCCCATGCCAGAGGGCCACACGCCGAATGGCATCTATTGGAAAATTACAGGAGTCCACATCCACTGAAGGAGTATGACCGTTGGGAGAGTTTGAATGTCTGTTCTGATTGCGTTAGGTACTGTCAAGCGAGGCATCTGGAGGGTAGGAAGGATGTGTGGAAGCATTTGCCATCGCTGTTTGAACTCCCAACATGGGAAGAACTCAAGGAAATGCAATGTACATAATTGTAGGTATTGACAGAAAAGCCAGAATCGGACGTTCGCTGTTTTCTTTCATGCCAGCCTGGAATGTATCGTTAACTTTGTTGGAAGTACGTCTTGCAAACGATTGGTGATGTTGTAACTTGGTTGTAACCGATAAAACGAGTTACATTTGCACTACAGATCATCCTAAGCGACAGCAATGTGTCGAGCAGTAATTTTGCGGTCAACTTCTCATGAACGGCGTCAAAAACGATGGGCTCCCAAATGATTGAAAGTTCGTGAGTGTCATACCTATATCCGATGTTCAGCAAACAAGAAAAGACGAACGGCGATATGCTTGCCTTGTTATCTAGTTATTGCACATCGTTTAACTAATAATCCCCCAGATTGCCCGGTTACAATCTGCCCATTTACCAGACTCCGATAAGAGGTTAATCACCCGCCTTTCGGTCGAACACGTTCCAGAATTAGTGATGGAGTGGTTAAAAAAGCAACAATCATGTTTTTTTTTTCCTTTCCACGTAGCGCAATAAATGTCACTATGCCTGTAAAATTTGGTCGAGTGTCAGTAAGAGCCCCGCCGTGTAGGTGTCATTGCACGGAGTTAGTGAATTTGCAAGTAGTAAGGCCTTTTTCACAAGGATGTATAACGATCGCACAATAATACTCAGAATAATACACAAATGATAAGGCTACTCAGGTAGTGTTCGACCATGTTATCTCTGATTCTCTGTTGCCGGGGGTTGGAAATAGTGAGCAAGTCGGAATCAAATCTCCTGTTCCACCAGAGGGCGACAGGTCGAGTGCCCTCTAGCTCACAAGCCAGACGGATTGACTACCACCAGGAAAAGCGATCCCATGCTCAACCCGGAACTGATTGTCGTGACATCAATTCCGCCATTCGCATAGACATCATAGGCAAGTGTTGTGGGAGTTGAGGGGCTTGAATGTTCTGATTCTGCCGTTGAGAAGATATGGTCGGGTAGTACCAACGAAGATCCTGGGCATGCTGTCAATATGCATCCATGCGACTGCGGCTGAAGATATTGCCAACTGAGGATAGGGTAATGGGCCACAAGACTATCAACTACAAGGTTTGCAACCCCGTCCACAGGAGCGATTAAAGGCAATAAGATAAATTGTATCGGTTTGCTCAGACTTTTTGTAGCCAAATAGGCTTTGATCGCGATTGCATAGGAAGAGCGGGTACGGATGTCGTTTGTCAAAAAGTGATTGGTATTGTCCAAAGATGTGGAGACCACCGGAATGGAAGCGATTCTAGAAAGGGAGGTTCCCTCAGGCAGGTTTATGCCAGAGATGGTCTGAACCGCTGTTTCAGTGGCAGCCTGAAGGTGAAAATTATTAGAAGAAGCTCAACAACGCTGCTGCTGATCCTATCAAAGCAAACAATCATGGGTGCAAGTCTAACTTGCATTGGTTCCCTGGCGGCTGTCACCAATGTTGCAGAAACGTACAGCCTGCATGTGAGTACGTTGTTTGTCAAGACATTGTCGACGGAGACCAAGATTGGGGAGATCATTGGTAGTGACGCAACATGGGAAAAGATGTTGAGTTTTGGCGGGCGGGTTGCAGGCGGAAACGCCAAAGTCTGTAGTCGCGAAAGTCTCACATGATCGTGTTTCATTAGCTATGTAATTCTGGGTCAGAAAGTTGAACAAGACCTAAGCGTCCCTCCCCCATGATTCTTACATAGTTCCTCCACCTCCATGGAACATATTACCAGTCCTGATTTCTTCTCGGCCGGAGGCTTCCACATCGACGTGGACACAGCATCTAGTAATGTTGAGGATGTCGTCATGAAAGTCGGCCCAGATATGTCTCAAGGGTTAACAGCGTCCACATCCAACTCATCCAATTCATTCAACCCGTCTCATTACTCCTGCTCTGAAGAACCCTCGGTCACCCAGCAAATTCTTAGTTCTCTGCCACCAAACTACAAAGTACGCTCTGTTCTTCGGCTGGCCACAGTTGTTACCAGTTGCAAGGAATATTACAGCGCATACGCTACCGCTAATGGCAAGACCCTTTCATCCTGCCCTGATGAAGATCAAACTTTCGCACTCCTTCAAAGATTGGGTCAAGATACACGGAACGAGTTACATGATTTAGTTGATCAAGATAAATTTGCTGCACTCGTCTACCACGGTACGAGTTTCATGTCCGTACTAACCAAAAAACCTGATTTATTTGATTTATAGATAGTTTACGGGATCCGAATGGTCGCTGGAAAACCGAAGAGCAAAAAAAAAGTTTGTTCCTCTGATAACATTTTTCAATTTCTGATCACTGAATCTCTGTTCTACCAGAAGCGGCACAAGGTAATTTTTAATCATTATTATCACGAGGCTGCTCAAACGGCATTTACAGATTCATTTGAGGCCTTTGGATGTGATTATCAAGGCGATGCTCACTCACTCCTAGTCGACACTATGGACTTTTATATCCAGCATCAATACCTGTACCGTAATATGTGTATGCCCATTGTGCAGTCTTCAGGTCATGGTAAGTCTCGCATGGTTCAGCAAGCGTCGTTGCTACGATTCGCGCTTCCCTTCAACTTGCGCGAGGATCTGCCGTCTAGTTTTGTTGGTGAGTGATGATAGGCTGTAATGGAATATCACTTACATTTCGCAAGCCTATCCTCCTCCCGACACACAAATTCGAGACCACTTTCTCTCATTTCGACAACTGCCTACCGATGAGGTTAAGCAGTGTTTCATGATTTTTTTTCAAGCTCTGTTTGCCGTAGTTACAGAGGAGCTCCCGACGAAGTCACCCAAGGGGGAGTCACTCCAGTCTGCTTGGTATCAGCATTTGAATGCTGGGGAGACTCCTGTGAGGGTGGGCATTGAGCGCACGACTCTTTATGACCGGGTTGTTACGGCTGCGAAATCGGTAGAAAACACTACTCGTTTCCTGCTACTAATCCGCTGATCTTTGATTCCAGATTTACAAGAATGCACCTAGTCCTGCAGCCACGAAGGTCTCACTCGTTATGAGGGCCAAGGAGCTTGAGGCCAAGGTCCATAATCTCGCCATCAGGGGCAACGGCAAGTCTAAGAAACGAATAAAGGCGACTTTCTTCATATACTTCGACGAGTGTCATACGCTCACGGCACCTCGATTGCGAGAAGAGTCGCTGTATCACTGTCTCTGTTCGGCCATGACTCCTCTGAGGGATATCGCCATTTATTTTATCACGATGTCGACAAATTCAAAACTGGCCGTTATGTCACCGACAGCCGCAAACATTCCATCACTTAGAAAAGGCGAGGTACAGGATAATTCAAAGAACCTAATACCTCCGTTTACTGAGCTTCCATTCGACATCTTTGCGGGTAATGTGGAACCTCTTTTACCACTAGCCGAGTATGCCGACCGAAAGAATTTTCGAAAATTTGGCCGACCACTGTGGGTCCTCATTTGATAACACTGTTTCCGAGTCACTAATCTCTGTCGTAGTTGGTTCTGTGAGCGAAACGATGAAATCGCTGAGCAGAAACTTCTTGTAGGCGGTATCAATGACAAGCTCCTATTCGCTTGTCTTGCGATTCTTGTTCACCTCGAGTTCGATTCGAAAAGAGAAACTGCTCATATTCTCGAATCCACTCTTGTCGAATCTTACATGCGGGTTGCTTTTGCAGTTCCGGAACATCGCGAGTACATGCGGACTGGGTACCCCTCGGAGCCCTTCCTAGTTGAAGCTGCAGCGAAAGTACTGAGATCGGCTACGACCCCATTCGGAATGCTTGCTCCTAGTCTTCTTGCAGATGCCGTTCAAGCTGGGTTCACTGCTCGAGGAGAACGTGGAGAAGTTGTAACACGGCTATTATACATTATCGCCCGTCATCAGGTTTTTGTCAACAATAGCGCTGACGACTTCTCCGCGATTTTCCACACACCCATCAAAGTCATCGACTTCATTCTCGCACTTGCTCCGGAACAATATCATGACAAGATCCTCCAAGCGAAACCAACAATGGTGGATGACAAAAACCCAGCTCCAACCTTTGCGGTCGCATTTGAACATGCGTATGTAAACTTCACTCATTTTCAACTGGGTGGGGAATTCGATCTCGTAAAGCACTGTCATCTCTGGAAATTCCTTCGACGAAGCATGGCGCTCCAGTGCCGTGACAACCAAAAGCAAGTAGATAATGCGTCACCGATTTTATTTGGTGATCCAACCACAACTCCTGTGACCGAGGCTAACTCGGCGCCCATGTTGAACCAAACCAAAAATCGGAAGCAAGCGGGGGAAGTTTTTGTTCATCCAGATATCGCTGAAGTCAAATCCAGTCATCCAATCCTCACACTGGTTATGGACCACGGAGCATCGCCAGGTATTGCTCAGGATCGATGGGAAATTAGTGGCACTGCGCCGAAACCGACCCGATCAGGTCGCACTGACATTCATAAGCGCCACTACCGTTTTGTGATTCATGGATGCGACTCAGATACTTATGCTGTTATTCCCAAAGATGCAGATTCGCTGTATCGGTCTATTCTTGCAGAAACGTCAGCAATGGACGATTTCCCTCGCCTCAATTTGGAAAAGAATGTGCTTTCAGCAAAGTCTCAAAAGCCTTGTCTGTATATCGACCAACTTTGATTCAATGCCGAGCTCAGATAGTAGTGAGGAACTGAAACATTTCTGCCTCAGTATGGTAGGTACTTAGGTAACAAATATTTCGGGTTACTCTTAGCGATAAACAAATTTACTTGGTACATACTGCATTTCAACTTGGTCTTGGCAGTAGTAGACAGCCCTGCATATGCTTATGGCTGTTTGAAAATTTTGTTCTTTTCCTTTCCACATCACAGTGATGACCAGCCTTCTTCGTGGTGTCTCCATGTATTTTTTTTCTCTTTTCTTCCTTTTTTTCGTGCGTTTCTCTAAAAATCTTTTCACCCCTCTATACCTCTCACACATCCTTTTCAGTTGGTCCAGGAGAAAGCTCCTTACCGCGATGAGCGACCTCACTGTTCTTTTTGGTTTAATTGGTGTCTCTGACAGACTGTCAAGGTTCCGTTAATTCCCCCCGGCTAGATTCTAAAAAATCCGCTGTCCGCCAATTCGATCGAAATTGCGACTCATCTAATTGTACATCAAGCCATATCAAGATCTGCAAAAAAAAAAGCAAGTCGTGAACATGGCCTAGGCGATACTAATACAAGAAGAGGATCGCTACGATCAGGGCAACCGCAAGCGTTGAAAATAGTCCAAACTCTCGAATTACAATCGGAAAGAGTACCGCTTGTAGGCGGCTTTGTGAGGCCTGTTAATCGGGTTGGTAGACAGAAGTCATATTTAATTTCTAAACCAATAGTATACAAAATTGTTGCAGGACACAGCGAGTGTACTATCCTTCAAACGTCCTTCAGTCCCCCTTCATTAAACTCGTAATCGTAATAAACCGGAACCCAAACCGCCTCTCCTGCCTTCTCCCTGACCACCCTCTCTACTTCTTCCTCATTTGTCAATCCCTTTGTCCACTCAGCTCGCGCACTTCCCTCCTTTACAGCCTGAACAGCAACAGTAACGGCAATCTCAAAATTGACCTGGGGCGCATTCTCAAAGTCAGGCATAATACTCTCGCCTTCGTATTCGTATGCTTGCGAAACACTCCGTCCACCTTCGTTTCCTTCAACACTGTCGCTGATGTGCTCAGCAGCACGAGTGATGGCAGGCGAAAGCTCCGTAAGCCTTTCTGCTCCAGCAAAAAGCATGGTGTCGGTCAGACACCGCGATTGGGAAAGAACCGCTCCAAAACCAAGACCGGGGTAGATCAACGCATTATTGCACTCGGAAATCCTGTAGTAGTATGATGTCAAAATATACCTTTTTGAGAACGGAAAACACTCACTCGAATCCTACCTTCCTTCCGGATACCTCAACGTCTACCTGGCCAAATGGACTCCCCGTGGCAACTAATGCCTTTCCTTTTGTCCACCGTAACACGTCTTCAGGTCTTGCCTCTGACAACCGAATCGGGTTTGAAAGTGGTAACACAATTGGCCTGGCACCCTCTTCCATCCCGTCCATCATTGCCTTTATGACATCTTCAGTGAATGCTCCGCCTGCTGTCGAACACCCGATGAGGACCGTCGGATGGACACGCCTAACAACATCAAGAAGGGATATTTGGCCTTCGTCCCAACCCTCTTCTTTAGGCCTTACAAACTGCTTCCGTGCTTCATCATAAAAATTTTGAGCACCCTGATCACGTTCAAACAACAACCCCTCTTTATCGACCAACCAGAATTTGCTGTTGGAGTCTTTCTTCGATACGCCATCTGCAGTGACCATGGCATCACGAATCTGAGTTGCCACACCCAGTCCTGCCGAACCAGCACCCAGGATGACATAGCGCTGGTCACATAACCTGTCTTTGGAAAGGGAAGTTAGGGCCTGAGAAGACGAGCGTGCATGTAATGCCGCCTTTGAGCGACGGGATATTCCAATGGCCGCCATAATACAAGCGAGGGTTACAGCTCCTGTACCTTGTCTACACAGTTGAGTGGTTATACCCAAGGCGATAAGAGATAGCAATCGCACATGTCATCGTTGAAAACCGCATGAGTATCGTGATATCTTTGAAGAATTCTGTGAGCATTCTTCACACCAAAGTCTTCAAAGTGAAGTAAGCTGTTCGGGAGGTGCTTTCGCACAAGTTGAACAAACCTGCTTGTCAGTGAGAACGTATTTTGATTGAGCGGAAAGTTAAAAGGTCTTGCTTGTCAATAAATTCATCATACTCTTGTCCGCGGATTCGTGCATTCTGCCATCCCTGGTGGAAAAGCAGATTATGGAGTACGGTATCCCTCTACAAGGACTACACTCACGACATACAAGGGGTCGTTGAGTAATTTGTCATTATCCGTACCGACATCAAGGACCACACTGAGCGTTTTTGCTGGGTCCAATCCACCAACTAAGGTGTATATAGCTGACTTTGCCGTAGAAATCTGAAGAAAATGAGTTGAAGAGCCGCAGCACGGAAGGCTGAAGCACATGCCCCGATACCCTAAAAATAGAAGCCCCTGTAAGCCACTTTATTGACGTCATAGGTCAAAAACACGCACCCCAACACCCTGATCGCCGATACCGAGTATGGCCTCTGAATCAGTGCAGACCACCAAATCGATCTCGCGTTCCCGGGTCTGTTCGAGGAAATTCTCTTCCATTCTTTCTCTGTCCAGGAAAGTGAGGTACAGACCCTCGCTGCGCCTAAATAGATGTGAGTAATCGGCTATTGCATCTGCCTATGATTTGTTCTGAACCGTAGCGAGGCACTAAAATAAATAAATTGACCTCCGTAGGTGTGTAGATGATCGGTATCAGCTCCTTCATATGTCTCGCCAGCAAGGCGAAATAAAGCGTCCGATTTTGGGCTTTCATGCTTTGCAGGAATACGTTCTTTGCTATTGGGGTTTGCCTCATGTTGAGCTGTCCATAAGCGCGCTCACATTGCTCTTCGAGAGTATTGACGCGATGTGGTAGGCGACCCTCTAGAGCAAAGGTTTTGCGCTCAGAAATGGAGAAAGCGGTGCCTTTGTTGAGGCGGGGAGAGTTGAGGAGGTTATGACCACGAAGAGCCACAGACAGGCGTTTGGAGAGGAGGTGTGTTGGCTTATGCGGTGGAGCGTTCATTGTAGTAGTACAGTTCAGAGAATAATTGAGTGGTTCTCCAGGTCTGGAATAAATTTCGCACGGGTCTCTTTGATGCGTCTCCTCTACCGCCTATATTCAACCTTCCGACCTCCACCAGACCCGTTTGCGTTGGTCGCGCCGCATCTCGCACGCCTCCGCTCTGATGTCCTGAACATACTCCCGTCAGGCCATCCCGCTCTCTCCGAAATAACCAAGTATTATTTCCTCCACCCATCCAAACAGATTCGCCCCGTTCTTGTCCTTTTGTTTTCTCTAGCTACCAACGGCTTAGGAGGAGATTGGCCCCGCAAGCTTTCAGAGTCTAATGAGCTGGATTTAGATCGACCGCTTACAAGACCAGATGTATTGAATGACTGGAACCCGAGTATGCCCACCAAAAGCGCCAAGTTCGATCCCGAATTTACGCTACCTGTGGGATCTTATCAACAATTTACGTCCCTTCCAGTTGCTTCAAAGCTGCATAGACCCTCCCTAACTCACTCCATCCTTCCAGCTCAACTACGTCTCGCCCAAATTGTTGAGATGCTCCATACAGCTTCCCTCCTTCACGACGACGTCATTGACGCATCTCCCCTCCGACGCGGTGCACCTTCGGCACCCTCTGCTTTCAGCGCTAAAGCCGCTGTCCTAGGAGGAAACTTCATCCTAGGTCGCGCCTCTGCAGCCCTCGCAAGGCTTGGAGATGACGAGGTGACTGAACTCATTGCAAGCGTACTCTCTAATTTGGTAGACGGAGAAATCTTGCAAATGAAAAAAGTGAAACTTGATGATACTGAGGAGGGTGGAAGGGCGAAAACGAGTCGGGAGGCGTGGAACATTTACCTTCAAAAAACGTACCTCAAAACTGCGAGTTTGATGGCTAAAGGTGCACGTTCTGCTGTTGTACTGGGTGGATGCAAAGAAGGGGAGATCCACAAGGAAATTGCGTATGCTTACGGGCGGAATCTTGGGATTGCTTTCCAGGTATGATGCTGTGATCCCCTTTCTATTACGGTCATCCTGAAATATTTCTCATTCAGCTAGTGGACGATGTCCTAGACTATGCACACTCTTCTTCAACACTCGGCAAGCCGGGTGGTGCCGACCTTTCTTTGGGACTCGCCACTGGACCTGCATTGTACGCATGGGAAGAGTTCCCCGAGATGGGTGAGCTCATCACACACAAATTCGAACGACCTGGTGATGTCGACCTGGTGAGTTTTATTTCTGATTGCAAATTTCATCTTACAATAATTTTCCTGTAGGCTCGCACACTCGTGCACCGCTCGTCAGGAGTTGAGCGCACCCGCGCTCTTGCACAAGCCTATGCAGACAAGGCAAGGGAAGTCCTCAAGCCCCTTCCTGAGAGTGATGCAAAGACTTGTTTGGAAATGCTGACGGAAAGAGTCCTGCAGAGGAAGTCATGACTTGCAATCTTAGACAACTCAAGAAATACTTGAAATCTTAGACAACTCAAGAAATACTATTTATTAGATGAATTGCAAATTTTTACTTGACTTCAGAAAAATACGTCGGTTCGGCGGGCCGCCTCGCGCTTGAACTTAAAGATTCAATTTATTTGCGAAGGAAAAGTTGGACATCGGATGCTTGTCCGAACTTGCTTTTCCTTACAAACGGTCACTCTATTCGTCCCTCCTGTTCGTGCAGTAGACCTTTATACCTTCTTGACTACATCATCACAATCAGGGTATCAAACTCGGCAACGCATTGCTTATCACACATCTTCAGTCCCCTCATCCTCTAGAGCCTTTCATTTGTCCACCCACGATCCCAGACGACGAAACATGTCTTCCAATATAACATCCGTTGATATTTCAAGTCTAGAAGCTGAGATTGCCTCACAAACTACTAAATTTAACGAGCTTCGCCTCTCTGGGCAACCCCTCGATGGAATAAAAAAGTCGCTATCGGATTTGAAGAAGACGCTGGCGTTAGCGAGGAATGCGGGAAAAGTAAAGGAAAAGAAAACGGAAGAAAGTGAAATATCGGGAACTGGGCCACAAGAGAAGAAAAAGGGTCTGTTACTATTAAAGACTGCGAAGGTGTGTCGACTTGAACCATAGGTTCGACTCGTATGTGACAATAAAACAGGGAACTCGCGACTATGGCCCCGCGGAAATGTACCTCCGCTATCAGATCGAATCCGTTGTCAGGGATTGCTTCTCTGCCTATGGAGGAGCATGCCTTGACACCCCCGTCTTCGAGCGCAAGGACGTCCTTACCGACAAATACGGCGAGGACTCCAAGCTTATCTTCGACCTCATGGACCAAGGAGGGGAACAGCTCGCCTTGCGGTACGACCATACTGTTCCTCTTGCGAGATATCTTGCCATGCTGGGTGGAAACGTCCCGCAAAGTAAACTGTGGCAGATCGGAAAAGTATACAGGAGAGATAATCCAGTTATGAGTAAAGGGAGGATGAGAGAATTTATGCAAGCCGTATGTGCAAATATATTCCCTTCGATTATCATGGGATTTCTCTATGTATACAGGACTTCGATATCTGTGGAACTTGGGATGCCATGATTCCTGATGCGGAATTGCTCAGCTTGCTTTCTACAATCCTTACCAAACTCGATGTAGGCGAATTTACCATCAAGGTATGATCCTCACATCATCTTTGCACAATCTTGATCAATCTTTATGGTCAGGTAAACCATCGCAAAATTCTCGATGGGATCTTCGAAGTCTGCGGTGTGCCTCCAGAAAAAATTCGAAGTATATCCTCTGCCGTCGATAAACTTGATAAGGTCTGTTTGTACTTGCAATTTTCAGCATTTATATCCATCTGATTCATGACAGCTTCCTTGGGTGAAAGTCAAGGAAGAAATGACCGAGCAAAAGGGGCTGGACCCCGCCATAGCGGACAAGATTGGCGAGTACGTCAAACACAAAGGTTCGTCTCAATCTGTTCCGAGAATACAGAAGGATGTTCACAATCCCAGGCGGTCCTGAGCTTCTTTCTCAGCTCGAATCCGATACCCTCCTCGCCTCCCACAAACGCGCCAAGGAAGGCCTCGCTGACATGTCTATTCTCTTCAACCTCCTTAAAGCTTACGGTATCCTTGACAAAATTTCCTTTGACCTTACGCTCGCCCGTGGACTGGACTATTATACAGGTATTATCTACGAAGCAATCGTCGAAGCGAGTGCCCCACCTGGGTTCAAAGCCAATACATTTTCTCCACCCACCACGTCGGACGGATTAACTGGCGCTGCCGCTCCCACATCCGAGAAAGACAAAAATCCCAAGAAACAGAGAGAGGACGATGACGAAGAAATTGATGACTCTCAAGTCGGCATTGGCTCCATCGCCGCAGGAGGGCGATACGATAACCTCGTCGGTGCCTTTCTTGCCAGCAGCGTTTCTTCCGAACCAAGCTCGAAGGAGTATAAGAAAGCTCTTGCTAACACCATTAATTGTGTGGGGGTATCCATTGGTATGGACCGTATCTTTGCTCTCGCATGGCCACGGTATTTAGAGAAAGGTGTGCGGATGAAGGAGACAATGGTGTACGTGATGAGTGCGGGTGATGGTTTATTGGAAGAACGAGTTGGACTCGTACAAGAACTGCGGGAAGCAGGTGTCAAGGTGTGTAAAAAGAAACTATATTATCAACAAATCTTTCTTCATTACCGTTAGGTGGACTTTCTCGCCAAGAACAAACCGAAAATTGCGGCGCAATTCGCCGCAGGCGAGCGTGACGAAGTTCCCTTTGCCATTATCCTCGGTGCCGACGAACTCAAGGCTGGATTGGTAACAGTTAAGGAGCAAAAGTGGGAATTTAGGGATGGGAAAAGGGTGAAGATCCCAAGTGAGGAAAAGGGCACGCAGGTGAAGAGGGCAGAGTTGGTGACGTGGCTGAAGAAGAGTGAAACGTGGAAAGAATATGAAAGGACTAGGTGTTGGTAAAGTAACTAGAGAAATTCTTAAAGAGCGTATAGTTATGCGTACATACATACCATGTGTGATTCTCTTTCAATCCAAGGATATCGGCGCTAGTATGAAATGGATATGAACATTTCACACTCCCTACATTTAAAATTTATATTATGTATTATATATTCTAATTTAATTTAATGTAATTTAAAAAAGAGAAATCATCTGGAGGGCAAATAATCACATAAACCTAGGAAAAACGGCACACTACTGACACCGGGGAGGTGTATACGGTATACCTCCCCGCTGCATCAAAAAGAGAAGAATAGCACGACGAGGAGGGATATTCACTCCTCACTCTGTTTGCGCGAGCCTTAAGGTCTGGTTTTCCCCTCACAGCATTTACCCAGTGTGCCTTTCCAAGAGTGTAGGATCGGTGTTTCGTTATAAAGCAAGGCTCCGCTTGGTCGATGTTTCTTTTGATGAGCGGTCCGAGCGGAGGTGCTGGCATATTCAAGTAGCTGGATTGGGAAGCGACGAGCTCTTTTTTTATTTGTACATGTCGACGACTTACGTATTGCCTCTTATTGCCCACACATTCCCCAGGGCCTTCGTAGCTCTCACTGTTGAAGGTAACTGAGTTGAGATCTTGAATGAAAAAACACAGCGGCACGAATGTGTACGAAACGCAAAGATAAGCTTAAATTAACCTTAGTTTTCATGTGGCAGCATAAAGTTTAGAGAGGCCAGTAATATCTGGGTCGAACCACAAGATGCGGGGGTGTTGAGGCGATTCAGATGTCTTGCGAGGTCGGAGGGGTAGATCAAGGGATGTTGCAAGAAAGAGGGGAAACGACAGCATAAACTGCTGGCCTCGGAGTCGATGGAACCTCCCCTTCCTTGCTGCCGTTGGCCTTGGCAACATGGACCAGATCTAGTGTGTCGGTTACTGCGCACCATTGGCGTCAGTACGTGAGCCAAATGTCAGAATAGAAAATCAGGGATGGAAAGCCACAGTGTGATTCTGCATATATTCGTATCCCATTATCTTTTCCATGGGGTTATGTTCGATTTCAAAAGTCCAATCTCTCATGACTAGGATGAGCTTGTTATCGCGATGAGAATATTTTCTGGCAGCTGACCTCTCTCATCTCCCCGCTTGTGTCTAGACTTCATTTCGGTTCCTGTTCCCGAATACTCAACCTGGCAGCTTCTACTCAATAACAACACCCTATTTTTCACTGTCAACCACTCGTCGCGTTTTGTGTTACTCCTACAATGGCCCAGGATCCCTTTCGTGAGTGTCGGCTTTGCTGATCGCGGCGCGTTTGAATCGTAGCTGATCCCTAGTCACCAGACGCTGTAATTTTGGACGCTGGATCGAGCGGCACCCGGCTCTTCATTTATCATATTACTCCGAAACACGTTGAGGAACGCAAGCAAGGCAAAGTAACCGAGTTGCTTGCCGAAAGGGAGGACAAGGACGGCAAGAAAGTCTTCGAATCCTTCAAAAAATCGCCTGGCAATAAAGGTTCGAGGCTTATCTGAGTACAGTACAGTACGACACAGATCTAACACCCAGACAGGTATTCAGAACCTGCGAACCGACATCGACACCGACATCAACAAGGAGGACACCAACATCAGATATCATCTCGATAGCATTTTCGAGCAAGCCAAGGAATTCCTCGACCGCGAGAAGATCCCCGCCAAGCTATATGTGCTCGCTACAGGAGGGGTGCGGGACAGGCTTAACCTACGCCAACAGTTGACGCTACGCAATTTGGTGACCAATTACATCCAAGGTTTGGAGTCGCGGTTCGGGTTGAAGTTCGAGGCTACGCGGTATACAGCGATCAGCGGGGCGGTCGAGGCAAAATTTGGGTGGGTTGCGGCAAATTACTTTGCCAAGCAAGAGGCCGAAGACATCGTCCGTCGAAAGGATGCGAACCAAGAGTTACACCTGGACAAACGACAGGTGGAGCAATTGATAGAGCGCCCATACCAAGCTGGATATGTGGAAATGGGTGGGGCAACTGCGCAGATCGCATTTCCTGTAGAAGCGAGGAAAGTGGCTGAAGTAGAAAATGTAGCGAAGTCTTTGAACACGGTGACGATGGGGATAGATAGTTTGGGGACGTTGAAGGAGGAGCTACAAGAGTGGGCGAAGAAAAAAGCAGACTCGGATGAGCAGTTGAAGGAGGCAGAGGAGACGGAGGAGGCGGTAGATGAGTTGAAGAAGACGATAACTCGGTGGGCGGATGAAAGGGCAAAGGCGAAGTTGGAGGCGACGTTGGAGGCGAAGTTGAAGGCGAAGTTGGAGGCGATGAAGAAGGCGAAGGAGGCGAAGGAGAAATTAGACTCGGAGGCGCTGGCGAAATTGGAGGAGGTGGCGGATGGTGTTTCGGGAGGTGATATGATCAAGTTGAAGCAGGTGGCAAAACGATGGGTGGATGCAAGGGCGTTGAGGGGTGAGAAGTTGGAGGCGCAGATGGAGGAGCAGATGGAGGAGCGGTTGGAGGCTGGGTTGGAGGCGGTGATGACAGGAGATGTGATCGACTTGAAGGAGGTGGTAAAACAATGGGGAGATGAAAGGGCAAAGGCAGAGGCGGAGAAGAAGGCTGAGATGTTGAAGTTGGGGGCGGAATTGGAGGCGGAGGTGGAGGCGAAGTTGGATAAGGCGGCGGCGGAGGCGGAGTTGGATGAGGAGTTGGATGGTGTGTTGAAAGCAGGTTCGGAAATTGATAAAAGCAAGTTGAAGGAGGGGTTAAAACAGTGGGTGGGGTTGGATGTGGAGTTGGATAGGGTGATGAAACGGTGGTGTGGTGACATGAACGAGTTGAAGGGAAGGAGTCACGGGTACGGATGTGGTAGCATGGGTGGAGCTGAATGAGAGGGCAAAGATGGAGACGATCGGAAATCGCAAATTGTTTGTGGCATCGTTCCCCCTCGGGATGGACGCTGGTTATGAAGCGTACAAACAGGAGCTGTTCACTACCGACCTAGAAGGAGTCAACGAGGGCAACGTGTTCTACGATCCGAGCAAGCGTGATGGGTATTATGAGGAGGACGGAAACAGGATCATAAAAGGCAAGGCGAACGCCCGACTCGGGTTCTTGTCCAACTTTGGCTTGACGCTTTATCTGGTGCATTCCGCCCAGGAGCAGCAGTTCACCGATGCTGATGTTGAGGCGGTCAGGCCTCTCGGTCCAATCATCGCCAAACTCCCTTTCATTGGCGCATCCAACTTCTTCTACTCTTTTCAAGGCGCATTGAATGGAAGAGACCTCAGTTTTGCCAAGTTCAGTGACCGTCTCAGGGTGAGCAGCAAGGAGAAACACAGCCAAGTGCACAAAGAAGGCTGCACAAACAAAACTTCGACTTGTTGCAAATTCGTCCAGGGGTTATTCGACAAGGAAGTTTTTAGACTTTATTGGGCACTCCAGGCGCTACGCACGGCGTTTGGTCTCCAACTTGGCATCCCGGGTGGCAAGACGGGCAAGGATGTGGCATTCACTCCTTACAATGGCCATGGTCCAAACAAGAATCGGTTTAGCTGGACCCTCGGCACAGCCCTTCTCCTTGCATCCCCCGATCTTGAAAATCTAGAGTGATCTTCCGATGTCGTATAATTAATTACTATTGTGTAAACCAAAGTTTGAATAAAATTTTGTTTTATCATATCATTTCCGTCGTATCGCAGCTATCTGGAGCAAATCTGGAGAGGTTGGGCCAAGGTGTGTGCCTATCGCTCGAAAAAAGTGTTGTGATACTGGCAACGGCGAGCATGAATTGACCTATCAGGATTCGACCAAGCAGAGATTTTTGTTCCTACATCCACAATATCCTCGTACACGCCCACGATATTCCATCAGAGATTACATATCCAGGTTGTACCATTTCTCGGCTGAGAAAGGGAGGAAAGATTTACAACGAGCGTCAAAGTGGATTTGCGTTTCGTTCATCCCGCCGTAATTCGCAGTAACATTGCGGTGCGGTTGATCATATCCTTATATGCGTTCAGTATTACCTACTGTAAGGTTGAGGTACAGTTAGATTTCAAGAACGATTGAAACTCTGCTGAATCCCTTCATGGAGCGTGATTATTTTGGTCTAACTGGTGTTGCAGATAAGGCTATCGCCATGTACAACTTTAACTATAGATCCGACAAGCCGGTCGACGATTCTGCAAGGAGGAGAAATGGAGTGGGGCCGGGGCCGGGGGATTCATATGCTGGTACGTGTTGCCCACATTCCTTGTTACCTGGTTGCTGACGGCCTCACAAGTCGATATCGCATTCTGAATTCAAGAACTGAATGGTACTTCAATAAAATTTACAATCGGCATTAGTATTCATAATAGCGCATGTGGGCTCTTTGGATTATCATACCGTATACACGTGCACGACTGTCCTTTATGTAAATACAAGCTGCTTGGTTTACACTTAATCAAGGTACAGGGAAGGTAAAACTGTGCATTTGGAATTTACATATCACTACAGCAACGTATTCTTGACGATCGACGGCTACTACTTTCAGGTTGGCGGGTACTCGACTTTCCGGTCACCGACATCAGCAACGCTACAGACGGTCTCGGAGAGTGTTCCAGGATAGCGATTCCTGAGGAAGGCGGCGACCATATCATTCCCATTGGTTATAGTACCTAGATTATATTATTCGTTTTCTCAGAAGTGCCGTCCTGAATAGAAGGAAAAACTCTTACCACTTGTCCAAATATTCCCATCCACAGCCCACCTCCTGGTAATCCATTTGACATGGTTGTACTTCTCCTTCAATTGGGGCAGCAGACCTCTCGGCCCTGTCGCCGTTTTACCATCCAGAATCCCTGCCTGAGCGGCAACGAAGGCGGCAACACAAACAACCAACACTGTCGTCTCTTTCACCGCAGCATGGCCTCGGACAAAGTCTTTCACATCAGGAGTGATGATGATGGCTGGATTTGGCCCGGGAATGAGAAGAATGTCCAGTTTTCCTGGAGCACAGTCGGGCGATTTGAGTGAGCGGGTAACTTTGAGTGCCGCTTGCGCAGTGCATTGTGCGAAAGATGGGCCGTAGGATTTATCGTCATAAGAGGGAGATATATACAAGATGGAGAGGTCGAGACCGAGTGCGACGAGATCACTGGGGAAGCCGTGAGATTTGAGGTAATCGGCGGAAGCTATGCCAATAAGGTCGATTGGACCGACGTCGAGAAATTGGACGATGTCCAGTAAAAGGACACCGATTCTCAAGGTCTTTTTGTGACTGCAAGACATGGGAGATGGCGGTACACAGATTAGGATGCATGAGCTCTATATAAAGGGTTATCTGAGGAACAGAGTCACTTGACCATCATCGCATATGAGGATGCAGGCCTTTTCAAACTTCCTAACTGGCTTCATGTGACCTTCCACTCTTTCTCCGCTATTCAATGCAATCTATAACTGAAGTGACCTTGGGATCAGGCAAAGAAAGATAACCAAGTGCATCTGACCTTTATATTACCGATCTATCAATGAGGGATAAAGTAGCTGTGATTCGAGGGGAGTATTACGAGGCGTGTGAGAAAATATAGTATGTAAGCTGACCATGACGCGTGCCATCTTCAATTTCGCCTTTGACCATGGCCGATGAACTCGTTCTTCCCATTCCAAATCTCACAATCCCTCAAAACCTTTTTGTTTTATCTAATCCAAAGTTAAGCCATCTTCACGAGAATGCGCGGAACCAGCTTCTGGAGGTCATCAAGGCAGACAGTGGGTCGTCCCTTTCTTTCGCTTGCACTGCTGATCAAATTGGATTATAAGAGATGGCTCCATATTATCGCAATATAACGACTGCTTCTTACCCATTGGATCAAAACCTCTTAGACGATATGGAAAAGGCCAACGAGGAGGAATTAAAGAGGCTCGACGAAAGGTTGGCCGATGCACAGAAGACAGAGGGAGAGTCGGAGATTTCGGATGCACTCAAAGCAAGAGCTAATTATCTGACGAGGATTGGTGACAAGGTCCGCCCCATCTGTTCCTGTTCAGCTGATATTCCAAGATCGTCCGTTATTTAGGAACGGTCTCTCGAAGCTCAAAAGCTCGCACTAGAGAAAACCCCCGGTCTTGGTTCAAGAATTGACATTGTCCTTACTATCGTTCGAATCGGTCTATTTTTTAGCGATACGGAACTCGTCACGACCAACATTTCCAAAGCGGACAAGTTAATTTATTCTTCCTTTTCTGTCTACTTGCAATTTATCTTCGTTTCCTCAGACTGATAGACGAAGGAGGCGACTGGGACAGACGCAACCGCCTCAAGGTCTATAATGGTCTTCACCATATTTCCGTCCGCCAATTTAAACGCGGTGGCGAACTTCTCCTTGACGCTTTATCGACGTTCACAGCTACGGAATTAATACCGTATAACGACTTTGTGGCACTCACTATTATTGCCAATACCTTGACTCTCAACAGAGTAGATTTGAAGAAGAAGGTTAGTTTGTTTCTTAAAAATTTCTATCTTCTAACCTTGTCTTTTCATCTGTGTAGTTAATCAATGCTCCGGAAGTAATCCAAGTCCTCCCTGACCTACCTATCTTAGGTGACTTGGTCAAGAACTTATACAACTGCCGATACGACAGATTTTTCGTCGCCCTTGGTAAAACAACCGTTTCCGTTATATGTCTATCCACGTTACTGATTACCTATTTCACCAACAGCAACCGTCGAACAAACACATCTGATACCTTCGCACATCCTCTCTCCTCATACCCGATACTACGTTCGTGAAATGCGCATACTCGCTTATAGTCAGCTGCTCGAATCGTACCGCAGTCTAACGCTGGATAGCCTAAGTGTAGCATTTGGAGTGAGCGTCGATTTTATTGATAGGTAAAACAACATTCAATTCGGATTTTTTTCTACCTAAACTAACTAACGATACACTTTCTCAGCGAGCTCTCCCGTTTTATCGCTTCGGGACATCTCCATTGTTCGATTGACAAAGTTCATGGTATTGTGGAAACCACTCGCCCCTCGCTAAAGAATGCGCAGTATGAGCAAGTCATCAAGCAGGGGGATGTTTTGCTGAATGAGGTGCAGAGGCTGAGTAAGGTTTTGTACTGAAATCAGTACCTGCATACTTTTATTCGTTCCGCCGCGTCGCTGCACGTTTTTGCAGGACTTTAGTATATAGCAAATTTGATGCAGTCAACTTTTGATCTAGATTTTTGGAAATCAAGCATCACAACATAAATACCTTTAGCTATGTGGAGGGTGAGTTCTACATTATCAACCAAATGACAATGCCCCACCATGCCATCGAGCATCCTGATCCCATACAAGTTGAGGGCCAGGAAGAATTTTTTGCTAGTACTTCCTGCTGCACGGTTTCATGACCAACTCCGAATTGTAACATCAAATATGTGGTCGGTCCGTGTGCATCAGTAAAAGAGATGGTTCACTGACTATTCTGTTCTTTGAAAAGGCAGTCCAATTCACCAATTGATCAGGTCAGATTTTCCGAAGTAATAGCCACAACCTTATCATTTATACAAGGTCAGGAATACTTTTAGCAATGTGAAGGATATAGCAATAGTAAGCTTCTAATCTAAGGAGAGCAAATAGTGCGACAAAGAAGTGAAATATAAAATAAAACTGATGAGTATGCAACTATGAACAGGGAATAATAAAGTCCAATGACTTAACATGGAATCCAAGTGTGATCTATACACAGCAATGAAAAAGGGGAATCAAATAGAATGTCAAGGTATAATGATAACGAAGAAAATGCAATAACGAATAAGAGAATATTTTACACCCTCGGTAGCGAGATCCCACTCTGACCAACGCCACTTGAGCCTTGCTGTGCTTGTGTTTGTCGCTTGACCATTTCTCCCATCTTAACCCGTTGTTTACGCACGTCATCATCCTTCAACTTGACACTCATTACTGAGTTGAGGAATAACTCTGGTGTTGGAGGAAGCCACTGGGGAGGAGGGCGTGCAAGTATGTTAAGTGTTGCAAGTTCTGTGTTTGTTGTCGGAGCCAGAATGAATTGACGGCAGAGTATGGTCAAAGAGAGCGCAACGCGCAAAAGGAAAGGGATTCCTGTAGTAAGATCGAGCACTGAGTAACAAGGAAGAGTGATTGATGAAGTCAACACACCTTCATACAAGAAGATATCCCAGACTCTGTTCACATACTCAGGTGGAAGTGCACCAACGAAAAGCGAGGTGAACCATGGTTGACAGATGACACCAGGAAGAATACCAAGATCAACAAATATTTTCTTGGATACAGGTGAATCGATAGCTTCAAGTGCACGAGAGTAGAGGGCAGCATCTACTTCCATTTGAGTAGACCGAACACTCAGATTTTGAGACGGGGATGGTAATCCAACAGAAAAATATGGTCGAAGATGGGTATCCATTATCGAAGTAAATATCCAGAACGCATCCCCTTCTGGTGCTAAGAGCAAAAGCTGACCAACGATCTTTGTGAGGCCTACAAATACATGGGTTATCAAAGAACTCAAGAGTAAGGGAGGAAAATCACCTATCACATATTGAACATCTGGTACCATGCTAAAGTATGCCTGCAATAGTATAACGACGGCTCCTCTGGTCGCATGAAGATACCGTGTGCCATCATTCACAATTTCACCATCGCGACTTATGCCAAACAATCTTTCAGCATCAGCAGCAATATCCCGCGTCCTCGGAACCTCTCCGCGCTTGCAAAGTTGTTCGTAAACACCCTTAACAGCACGTCCTTTGCCGTCAGTGAGATAACTCCATATCAGGTACCGCACGCTGGATGGAACACCTTCTACCAAAAGCTTTTTCACCTTTTTGGACTTTCGTGAGAGAGAAGCAGAAGCGGAAGACATCAACGAAACCCATTTGAGTTCACGTTGTCGGTGTGCTTCCATGGATTCAGTTGACTGTGTGAGGGAAGGTGCACCAGTCTCCAAACCAGTGGAAACAGGACTTTCAAAAATGGGAGATCGAGGAGCGCTAGAGTTTAAGGAAACCGCAGGACTTTCAGGTCGGAGCAAACCCCCGCCATCCGCGCGAGACTCGATCGAACCCTCCTGACGAAGAGGCGTCGAGTCCTCGCTAGTCCGTTGTTGTGACTGGAGTTGAACAAGATTGGGTCGAATGAGCTCAAACTCAGTGTCTTGCACCTGAACCATTTCCTTCCGCCGATCTCTCCCTTGAATGGCCTCACGTTCGCCTTCCAATCTGCCATTAGCAACCAGTTGATTCCGATCGTATAAACCGATAGTATCATCCTCCCGGCTGCGATGCCTCCTCAAATTTGGAAGGCTTAGCTTGGCACGGAGAGAAGTTTGCCTAATAATGCCAGGTCCGGATGCATTTTTACCTTGCCTAGTTATACTCTCCATTGACGATTTCCCACTAGCAACCACAGGACCAGGCGACGTACTTCTAGGAACCGTTCGCACCGCTGGTAAATTTGAATTTGTACCCCGTTCCTGGTTTTCAGTTGTGAGGGAATTTCCGTGGGGTGACGATGATCGAGACGACGGGTTGTGATGACTATCAACCGCAACTTGAGAAACCACTGTCCCAACATCACTCCCCACGGTATTGATTGTCGATGCCCCATTGATCAAAGTCGAATTTGAAACCTTACGGTCTACAGAAGTTTGTTGAACTAGCGAAGAGGGCTTGGAAGGTGATGAAGGTCGCACAGCTCCTGAACCCGAAATTGCAAGCGAATCAGAATCTTGCGTTGGAGTGACATCGCTTGGTTTCGGATTGGAAGCACCGAAAAGTAGGCGAGGTGAAGGGACTGCTGCTGTAGGTGATGACGGAGAGATGAAGACACTCTGTCCAAGTGGACTGGGCGGAGCAGTTCCACGCATGAAAGGAGAAGTAGGGGATTTGAGGCCTCCATTAGCGATTGGTGACGAAGGTGATACGGAAGGTTCATCACTCGCGTTCATGGTCACGGTAGACAATGGGGATGGCCGCAGAGGGGAGGATTTAATCGGACTTTTTGGGATTGGTCCCGACCTTGACGACCCTGTGCCAACGGACTTCGGTGGAAGGAATGATGATGTGGATCGCTTGGGCGAGACATTGGTGGGTTCGTTTCTGCAAAAGTGATTAGATCCTTTCAATATTGGGACTATAAGATGGGGGCTCACTTTTTCTCTGCGTTGTCGGTGGAAGGCGGAGCGTTGAATCCCGAGAAACTTCTTGAGCGCGGGCGCATTACGCCAGCCTTGGGAACAAAGTTGGTGCGAGGTATGGGTGTTAAGGCGCTGCTACCATTTGATAAGATGCGTTGTTTCGGGATATCGACGAGCGTTTCAGGTTTTATATTCAACTTATCGTCATCTGCTTTAACAATCTTCTCTTGAACATCGGAGCTGCTGGAAGTTAAGGAGGTATTTGTCTCTGGGCTTATGACAGGTTTTACAATAGGCACATTGGAACTCGATAAAAGTGAAAAGTTTCGCGAAGGAGGTTGCGACATCATGCCTGCACGTTGGCGAGGGGGGGGACTTTGAGGGGGAATAGAGGCAGACTGTTTTCTATCATTCATGTCTCCTGCGCCACCTGTTCCAATAGGCCGCAATGAAGCGCCCCTTGGCGCTGTTGCTCTTCCCCCACCCTGCGCGGCTGGAGGGTCCAGACTAAAGGTAATGGGCACAGGGCCAATAGAGCTAGATAGATCCATGTCTGTTCGGCCATAAATCGTGGGCCATATCCTGGCCGGGGGTCTTCCCGGAGCTGGTGGCATAGTTCTGGGAGGAATAGATAGTGCCATACGAATAACAGCTTGGAAAGATGGCCGTAGCTGTGGTGGAAGGGAATTATGACCCGGGTGGCGAGGTTGGGAACCTAGCCCATACTCAATGATGGAAGACGGCTGGCCCTGCGGCATAGTACCGATACCGACACCTGGGTTGAAATTCATTGAAGCCCCAGCAGGCGCCTTTGGTGCGTTTGGGTGGGGCATAAACAGACTGCGCCGTCCCGCCGATTCAGGAGGAGCGGAATTTGTGTCTCGAGGCCGCAAATGTGAAGATTGTTGAACGGGAGATTGATGGTACTCATGCGAAATTGACTGCACAGGTTGGGAATGTGATGTACTTGAAACGCCATTGTCGTTGATCTCTCCATCCCTTATACCGAGCGAAATTGTGTGTCCCTCAGAAAGGCTACTTGAGCTTGTCTGTGTGTTAAGATTTTTAGTTGCTCGAGATCGCTCTTCTTCCGTGTTGTTCAAAGGTTCTGGAGAACTGACAAGTCTGCTCTCAACTTTACTTTCATTTGACTCCAAAAATGTGTCACCATCTTCATAATCCTCACTTTCCTGTCCGTCCGCCAGGATCTCCGGAAGTTCGTCGTCGTCGTCGACCACAATGTGCTGAGAAAAATCGGCGGAAATTAAGGAAGCATCGCTTTTGTCCCTTTCCTCGTCTCCCTCGACATTTTGACCTTCCTGTGGTAAAGGTGGTCGACGGTCAGTTTCGAGACGCTGCCGCACGGCGGATGCCATGCCCCTCAGAGATTTTCCTGTCATGCTATCTCCGTCGTTGTCCTTGACCGGCAACAATGACGTCGTCTTTGCGATGACTTCCGTTTCAACATCTGGGGAGCCCAGAGATTCCCGTGTTTGTTTTGGAAATTCCTCGGAATTTAGTGGGAATGAAAGAGGCGGAAGACCCACTGCATCTGCCATGGATTCCGATTCCCTAACAGCCCCCTTGGGCCTTAAAGCCATACCCATGCTCTCAGACCTCATCCGTCCATTCACACCTCCAGAATCTGCTCGAGTCCTGATAGAATCCATACTCGGCCTTCCAGTAACAACCGCAGCACTTGACATCGAAAACCTCGAATAACGATAGTTGTCGTAAATATCATCATCCCATGACCCCGACGTACCAGATCTCATGGATACACCGGATGCTGCTGACATGGCAGACGGTGCCAAAGACGGTCTCCGTTCGCGTTCAAGCGAGTTGGCAACATTCGATTCATGTGGGTTTGGAACGTGGGTGTGGACTTGCTGGGAATGTGGGTGGGGAAACTTTGACACGGTCGGAGATGTCGCTGGAGAGAGATGGGCAGGGTCAAAAACATTACTCGTAGGATTCAATGCATCTGCACTCAGAGATCTGTCCCTTCCTTTATCCGTAGCGCTAGATATCTGGGAGGGCCCTTGATCTTCTTCCCCACTGGCATATGTCAGTCCCGCAACAGCGCTCTCCTCACTCGCAGCCACGCTCGTTCTATCGTGTTTCACTGGCTTTCCAAGCGCGATAGAATACGCCTCAGCCTTGATCTCCACTTTGGTCTTTCCCGCAGCCTCGTCATCTGAATCGTCATAGTCGGATCCCGACTCCGAATCAGAACCCATCCCACCGACCAAGTCCTGCAACAAAGACAAACCAATGCCAACCTGAGCCTGGGTACTGGCAAGCGTTGCCTCGTCCACCTTCCCACGAGCCGCAACGCTGATACTTGCTCTTCCTGCAGATCTGCGAGGTGACACATCCTGCAATGATTGACGCCCAGTTTCTTCCTCGGTTCCTTTGGAGAGATGAGGAACCTGCCCTGTCATTCCTAGCAAGGCGGGCATGGCGAAAGTAGGGCCCATTGAGAAGCGAGAAAAACGACCTGGATGACTAGAATCCAGGTCGTCGTATGTAGTATCTGCCGCAGTAAAGGTATCGAGGTCTGACGGAAGCACAGGCGGCGACGTGGTCTCGTTCCCATCATCCGTCTTGTAGGCAGACGCGTCTGTCAGTTGGAATGAGCTAAGACTAGCAGAACTCGACGTCGGGTCAACTGGGGACGAAGGATCAGTTAGCGTTCGATACGTCCCGACGGTATCAAGCAAGAATTCATGAACCGGCGTATTGGAATCTCCACCATCGGTTGCGACTATAGAAGCCAGTGAGACGTCTGGCGATAGTTGTGAAGTTGGAGTGAAGGATGGACCAGATGGAAATGAAAAGGTGCTGTTCAGAGGGAGGGGAGAACTTGGATTGCTCGGGGTGCGTTTTTTGATCCTTAGCGGCGCGGTGATGGTTGCAACTTCGTCGACAAGGGATCCAGGCGAACCAGGTAAATTTAGAGAAGGGACGCTCCCTTGCCTTTTTTTCGGTGGGGTGGAAAGCTGCTGAGACATGGAAAAGGACACAGGCGAAGGTGTAGATGAGCGTGCACTTGATGAAATGTTTGTTGAGAAAGAGGAAGCACCTTGGCTATCGACCTGAGCTGAAGATGCTGTATCATCCATCCTGCTTAACAAAGAGCAAAAAACCCACTGTTCTGGAGTAACCCTTCTCGCCCTCGCCCTCGCCCTCGTCAGGTGCTAGCGAGTGATGGAATTCGCGTTGGCTGGCTGGCCCGTATTGCGGGACTCCTCCATGTCTCTGGACATCTTGGCCTCCGTAATTGTGCCAAGATCCCGAAGTCGGACTGCTCATGGTCGAATTGACTTGGCCAAGTGGACTTGAGCTTGAATCCTGTCCATTTTCACCACTAACCAGCAACGTATCATCGATACCTGCCATTCTCCTTGAAGAAGGTCTGCTAGGGTTGCTAAATTCCCAATTTATCGGGGTCCTTGGTGTAGTAGGGGATGGGGTATTCGGCAAATTCGAAATTGACTGGACAACAGATAAGGTGGTATTTGTTGACGCACGTTTCGTCATTACTGGTTTCTTCAGTTTGGAGTGGAAGACGACGTGTGCACCTGCAAATTGGCCCACTACGCCTTCGCAATAGCCCTAAATAGTAAGAGTCACCAAAATGTATGAAAAAAGATGGACATATACGAAGCCGGGTGGAATGAGAACTGTTGACTTACCAGGTAGTGGGCTTCTTTGTCAGGAAGCTGAAGAAGTACAATAATTTCATCATCCTAAGCCAAAAAAATAAGACAGTCAATATCGCAAGGAAGTTTAACATGGAACAAGACGAGATTCGCTCCATCAGGTTCGGGCTGATAGCAACAAAATCATGTCCTATAAACAACATACTTTCATGAACATCAAGTCATCTGGGCTCTCCGCTACACAATCGCATTTGGCTGTACATTTCCCAATACCACCTTTAGCTGCGAAACGTGTCCATCGAGCCAATTCTACTGGTTCCAAACCCATTTCTCAAGGTTGTAAAACGCCTTTTCCTATGCAGGGAATGCCAGTTTGGACTAACTATTTCGAAAGCGTCTAAATATGGTAGGAAGGTTGCTCTCTTCCCTGAAATTAGAAGTCACAAAGGCGGGTGAAAAAGTATGATATGACTGGTATGAATAAATTGTTTAACTCCTGTTAATGTCCAAGCCAAACAGCCACCAACAGCAGAGTAGAACATGAAAGAGTAAGCAGGGTTCTTTTCACGCACGGTCTCCATCCGATATAAAGAGTCGTGCCAGTGATTTTTCCGATACGATATATCGTCTGGCGTGATGACCCGTTAGAGGCCCAGCTGCAATAACGCCATCGACCCAGCTAAGACATGGTTGTAATAGGAAGTCCGTTACTTACTACGGATTCAGAACTTCGGCAGAGTATAACAAAAATGCAAATGGAATGAGAATGCGCTTTCTTGAGAACTTGGCGTTGTATTGTTCATCAGTGGGATGTGAGTAATAGAAAGGATGTTGTTTGTAATTAGACAAGCGTCGTTGATCGTCTTTTTTAGCGTAGTGGTGATGGAGAACTCTTTCCTTGGACAATGCCACAAACTTCACGGGTGCATCACATAAAGGTTGTTTCCCTTTAAACCGTGCAATAGTTAGGCATAATTTGACAACAAAACTAAAGCATAACCTACGTTCTACACCTGCATGCTCATTAAGATGCATCTCGTAATGGTCGATTTTACCAAACCCACTTGTCGATCGCATCCGCGCCCGCTAATAGTTCCTCCAGCATGTTTTGTCGCAACTGAATCACGTTACAGATAACTGTAAGTAGTTAGGCCAGCCGAAGTGCGGATGGGCATATCGGTGCGAAGTGTAATCGAACATCGCAAAAGAGAAAGAATCAGACTGAGGCAGCTAAAAGCTAACAAACCCACCACGTTATAGTACCTGGGTCTGTAATTTTGATATTTATGATCCTCACGACGTTGAGCAGATCGCATCATGAGCGCTGAGCGCTTAATCTATTCCTACGGCAGATACAGCAACCTCACATACGAACATGCGTGATGCTTTCATCACTTTGACATTGGCAATTTAAATGTGCCATTTTGTATTGAAATTGAAACAGATAATTATGAAAACACGTGACATACCGTTGGCGAGCAGGGTCAAGGTCTAATTTCTCAAAATCGGATTTGATTTTTCGTGATGGGGTCTTTGATTTGCTT
>QDKV01005268.1_pt1 | contig 41692 bp, 38 predicted proteins | sample 1861101 | NCBI WGS metagenome assembly QDKV01 (sample SAMN04275158, study PRJNA302643) | Fungus metagenome, whole genome shotgun sequencing project. | isolation source: fruitbody | host: Mallocybe terrigena | place: Sweden | collected 2013
TTTAAGAATACATTTTCATTTATCTTTATCCAGGCTAACAATTACTTATTTGCTTTAGTATTTCTAACGTATTTTCCGGTTGCATTAAGGGGCTTTTGCCTGCAGTGTGGGGCGGCCATACTTTCGGACCAGGACCCTGCAATTATCGATATTGCTATTTATGGCAAATGTTGTCCTTTGGTTCTTGACTGTCAATGTCATAGAATTAGGATGTTCCTTGTTTTATCCAAACAAAACGCGTTGAAAAACATTTGGGAATCCTCTCCAGATAAGCTTCGGAAATCAAAGAATATTTTGCTTACTCAACCACAAACAGATTCCGTACCATTGGGATTCTGGACCAGGTCGAAACCTTACAATTGTATCGTCATCAGTCAAGCTCAAGCTTCACATGCTGCTCCTCGGCGTCAGGCACCACTTTCAGATGGTTCCTTGTGAAAGAACGGTCTTGGTTCCTATATTTATGTCCTGTAGTTAAGGTATTTTCATTATCCTCCCCGTCATCTCAACACACCATTAACATGGCGACCGCTTCTACCTTCTCCTTCAATGTCACCGACTATGGTGTCTCCACTGTAATCCCAGACGACGATGTCGCTCGTCTCATGTATTATCTTAACTGTGTCACTTTGAGTGTCGGTTTGGACATTCTGCAAGATGATCTCGTTCAGTTCAAGAATTACCGCCAATTGTCTCCTGCTCGTATCGCCGCCGTCTTCAAAACTGCGATTGAGCTCAGCCCTGATGAATTACTGGGTCAACTCATCTTCCGTGACGACAAAGGCGAGCTTGTCTCCGGAAGTTCAACCAACGCGTTCATTAGCATTTCTGCAGCCTGCAATGTAGTTTCGCTCAACAGGGACATCATTGTTGCAGGCAAGGTCCAGAAAGTGTCGAAAGTCATGTTCTTCAAATCATCTTGGTTGAAATTCTTTTATACCGACCCCATCGAACGTATCGCTCGTGCTGTTCTAGGCACGAACCATTGCAGTCATTGTGAAGGCAAGGAAGGTATTTGTACCTGTACTTTGTGCCCACGCAGCTCTGATAGCAAGTGCGAACATCCGTTCGATGCCTTTTTCGAGGCACTCACCAAGCTGGCTCCTTCATCTAAGACACGATCCCCAAGTCCCGCAAAACCCGCTCAGGTCGATCCCGGTCGACATTCAAGTAACTGTAATGGTTGTGGATGGGAGTTATTCACGGGCATTCGGTATAAATGCTCTGTCTGTGACGATTACGATCTCTGTGCGCCGTGCTACAAACGCAACAAACACGACTTGGCACATCCATTCATGCAGATCAACACGCCTGGAGCCAAACCCGTTTATCTCTCCGCTCGCGCTCCTAATCCATTCGTTTTTTCCGAGCCTACCAAATCCAGGTTCTCAAATGATCCACCGCCTTATTCTGAAGGCGATGGGCGAGCCTCACCCCCTCCAACACCCTTCTTCTACAATACGATGTCCGCGTCTGAACTCAAAAGCTATCTCAAAGAAAGAGGAGTCACCTACGGTGATATTCTCGACAAAGAAACGCTGTGCCGACGGGTCTGGGAGACGCATTGCGACTGTATGAGCGTCACCGAACTCAACAAGTTTCTTTCGGATAACAACATCTCTGCGGCTGGCTGCAAGGACATCTCTAGTCGACGGCAGAAAGCGAAGGACGCATTCTGTCCGCCTACAAGACCCACTCAGCCTCCTAAATCTTTGAATACTTCTGCGACCAGGTTCAGGAAGGACGACAGCGTTGTTCTGACAGGTTTGAACAGAACTGAGATGAATGGGAAGAAGGGAACCGTGGTCTCCGTTGATCATGCGGAGGGTAAGGTGTTAGTTCGGTTGGCGGGGACGAGTAAGACTGTCAAGATTAAACTTGAAAACCTTCAAGAAGATGTAGAGGAACTCGAGTAATATTTTGTCTTTATTAGAATATCGCCTTGGACCTTCACATATGTACTGATTTGGTTTCAAATTACCCGACAGTATGCTGTACGGGTCTTTGGAGTGCACATTGTTCCGAACGCAATATTTCAATCCCGAGGAATCAGATGCAGTGGGTTAAAAAATTGTGCAGTGTCGTTAGGGTAACAATGAAGGATTACTTGACGGGTTTACTTTATTGCAGAGAGACTATAAGATTCCATTTTCTATAAAACGACAGTTAGTTTTCCAGCTAGAAAACAAGTTTTTTTATTCAAATTCACAGGGGCCATATGCATTACCAGTGGGGTTGCGGTACGGTTTTCGACTTTTTCGTTCCGGCTCGAAATAAATGAAGCGTTCCGACAACAATATGAATTCGCGTTTGACCTCAACGGATTGGGGTAGTAACAAAATTGTAGGGGTCAATTCGGACATGAGAAGGTCGAAACCCCGGCTGAACGGCTTGGGAGACCTATTCAGACACGTTTCAGAGGCATTATATTTGCTTGGCTTAGACTTGTGGTTAGCAGACGCATGGGTTCGAAGTTTGAACTATGGTGATCTCAGCAGTTATTTCCCTTTATGTCCCTCACACTTGAAGTAGAAAAACACACTTTTTCGAGGGTAGATCTGGTGGTCTGAATTTCAAAATCCACTCAGCTTGGGTGACAATTCGGACACAATCCATGAAATAGTGTGAACCCGTTTTAGGGGATCTAGCCTGCTCGGGTCCTCTAATAAACTGAAGGTTACATCGTGGGTAGAAACACTGACATCATGATCTCTCGCTTGATGTGACTATTCGAGTCCGCTACAGCCTTTTATAGTAACCAATTCTACTACATAAATCCGTCCATGTTACACATTCCCGGGTCAAGTGACGTGGTCCGGGAAGACTCGATGTGAGAACTTGCCCCATACAGTAAAAGGGGGGAAATTTGTAGGTCCAGGGTCGACTTTGCGTGTCGATACGGTCGACTCTTTTGTTAACCCTTGGTGGACATTCCATGAGAGATCTTAGACACTGAAGTACTGAAGGGTTATCAGGGGTATTCACGTTTATGTTTGGAATGTTGGCTAGCAGTTTGTCAGCATATTTTCCAAGACGACTGGAAATTTTGATGATCGTTTCATCAGGGAGTAAATCAACCTAATAATTTTGATCGCGTGCTTGAATTTAAGCGGTTTCTACCAGAAAACCTCAGCTGGTCTCACCCCGATTACCGTTAAAACTGTGCCAACGACTTATAAAATCTGAGATTTTTCTGTCGTTTTGAATCCATACTCGCATTGCATGATGTTCCCGTCGTTTTTCATCAGCGTTGCTTTACTTTCTCTCTTTCTTGGCAATGTCCTTGCTCATTCAATGTCGCCCTCGCGTAGGTTTTCAGATTATTTCTCCCAAAAACACACCAGTTTAACGTTGTACACTCACAGATGATACTTTGCAACATGAACATTCGAAGAGTCTTACAGCGGCGCATCTTACAGCGGCGAGTGAACATCGTATGGCCAAAGATGTGCACATATCAGCAGTAGAAGCACATCACAAAGCCGCTTCGATGGAGGGCACGAATAAAGCAGCGCATTGGGGTGCAGCAAAAGCTCACCTCAAGGCGGCGGAACACCATGAGCTTGAAGAACATAGACATACCCAAAAAGCTGAAGAGCACAACGTCCAAGCCCCGGGTGGGTCGGTTTCTGACGCGGCCAGATCGCGCGCTCAAGCTGTACACTCCATAAAATCTGCTCGGGACTCACATTTTTATGCCAAGTCTACGGTCAGGCTGTTGGGGAATGCGAAGAGTCATGACGTTGCGAAATCGATTCTGAACCACCATGTGGAGTTTAGAGGCGGCAATGATAAGCATAGGGAGAGAGCGCGGGGGCATGAAGAAAAAGCTAGGAAGGATCGGAGTGAAGCGTTGGGTTTGTCGTCTGAGCATGGTGACAAACCAAGTATAGAGAAAACAAAGCAAAAGCTAGAGGAGTCTCATGCGGAGGCTAAGACGGCGCTGACGGGTCTGCCTCGTATGTGACGATCGTACCAATAGCGCACAGAATTCTGTTGTTATACGCACTTCCTTTTCATGATGAAGAGAACTCTGGCCGCCCTCTCCCAGGCCCGTAACTCCTGTCAAAAAGTCGCATACCTGACACTACCTGCAAGCTCCTGAATGATCTTCGCCTTATTCTAAAAAAAAAAACCTCAACCCAAAAATTTTACCATTAGAACTGTGCCAACGACTTATGAATCCAAATCTCTGTCAATTCCAGCTTTTTGCATCCATTCTAGCCATGCATGATTTCCCCGTCGTTCTATATTTGAGTTGCTTTACTTTCTATCATCTTTGCTCGTCCAATGGTGATTTCAGATTCCTTGTTTTAAAGACACATGTCATATTTTCATAGATGATCCTTTGCGACATGGGAGGCACAAACGCCAAAGAATCTGTTTCGATAGAGGGCACGGACCAAAGAGCGCATAGACGTGCGGCAAAAATTCACATTAAGGCGGCGAAACACCATGCGTACCAAGCAAATGTCCATGAGGGAAAATCAATGACCCGAGTGGAACGGGGTTTTCTAAAGTGGCCAGATCACGCTCTAAAGCCCACTGTGAAGTTGCTTCAGAGTCACAACGGTTGAAATGATTCTGCAAAAACTGTGGTGGACTTTTACACAGATAACAATATGGAGTATCAAAAGGGGCATAAAAGATAATAGGAGCGATCTGAGAGCAGCTTTGAAGTTGAATATTGAATGTTAGCAGGCCAAGTAGAACGGAAACAGAGCATTTTGAAAGCTAAACTGGAGAGTGACTAGCGTGTTGTCACGTCTAATCAGTTGACATGTGACGTTAGCAGAATTAGAACCAGAAAACGTTTTCTCACTTACTAGTACCCCTCCTCTCAATGGTGTTGACGCTCATCGCGAGCCTCGGACTGTCTCTTTTGCCTCAAGCCAATGCTTACGCCTGGTCATTCCAACAAACTCCTCAGCAATGTGCCAATATCTCCATAGCCGTATCCGGCAACGATGGCCAACCCCCTTACAGAGTGCTGATCTTACCATTCGGTCCTTCACCCTTGACCAACAATATAGAGGCAAGAAAGATTATGGACGTCCCGTTCCCTAGTGGGCAAAATAGGGTTCAGTTTCAGTTGAAGTATCCCGCCAATTCCCAATTTGTTGCCGTGGTGAGTTTGTGGTGGTTGATTTCTCGTCTTTTCTGCTTTTGTTTCTCTCTTCTCTCTTCTGTTTTATCTCCACATTGCCTCTCTTTACTTTTATACGACGAAGATTTCGGGACGTCTACGACATTGACCTCGTCCGACTCTGGCCGTGCCCTCTTCTCACTCCACAGCCCCGTAACTCCCTCCGAAGAAGTTGCATCCCTAACAACCGTGTTTTCTCATGCTCCCGACGAAGTCTGGTTACGCTATTACAATCACCAGGTTTTTCAGTGTTGCCTCAGTCTGCGAGATCAATTAAGCAAATTGATGATCGGCATCTGGCGGGACTCCGAGCCACGGATTATTGGGTTCTAATCGAGTTACCGACTCACGAATCGTCTCTATGAGTCCGATGCTCTATTCCTTGTGTCAACCACATCCTGCAGGTCAAAAATGTCATGAGCCATCCACTAATCGGTCCGATTTCTTTTGTCTCCTCTGATGAAACCCTCTACTGCCTGATGCATAGCCTTCACTCACACATTAATCTTTCTCGTTGATGGCACATGTTTTTCGTTTTTATCACCCTCTGCTTCTTATTTCATTGCCCTTGCGGTTGAGTTGGGAAAGGGTTTCGATTGGGGATTCCGTCTGACATTCCCTCCATTGAACACGCTCTTCTCTACCTGATTGATGATTCATATCACATATAATTCATCACCGTACACTCTGAAACACGGATCACGGCCATGCTTGATTTAATGCTGGGTCTGCTAGTCCCTCCGAGGATCCCATTTCGATAATCGGTTGGGACCTACGGAATACGCTATCCATTTGCACTATGCATGCATGGCCCGTTATATGCCGTATGGCAGTGGAACCCAGGAATTTTTTGCTCGTGAACCGCGGTCAACACCAGTGACCCACTCGGGCATATTTTTGACTCCTCAGCGAGATGAGGAAATTCATCTGTTGATATATAACGCGCATATACGCAATTTTTATCTTGGTGTAAGCATTCAGCAACTTTCTTGGCTTGGACAACTGGAGCACAATCAAGTGCAATGGCCCCCTCTCGAATTGCTTGTAACTGCTGTCGTCTTACTCGCGATATCTGAAAGCTGTCTATTCGTGAATGTCTACAGCGGTTTTGGTTTCTTGCTTGGGGTAGCCTAAATCGTCTGCTCTAGTTGGTCTTGGGTGATTTATGTTGATAAGATTTCAAGACGCTTCGGGATCGCAGACTGAATGTATATATGCGTGATTCAGGGCCGCCTTTTTTACGTTCTCTTCTATCCTTCGAAATCCTCATCTTCAATTTTATTTATTTTTTACTTTTATTTTTGAATTTGTAACTCATCCTTCCATCCAGGTTAGCGATGCCAATGGCTTTGGCTCAGGAGGCACGAGCGTCGCAGCGCAAGTGACGTCGTCAAATGACGCATCATGTTTCGACGCGCAAACGAATGTGGCGCCTTTGTTTTATTATTCGATAGACCCACCCAATCAGATTGTGCAATGTCAGGATACGAGGATATACTGGACGGCTTCTAATGTTGAAGGGTAGGTGTACCTCAAGGAACCTTTGTCACTGACTGACACACTTCCTATATTTAGGACCCCCAATTTTGTTGGCGTTATTCCTGGCGGCCAATCTTTTTCAGTCCCGCAGGGTGCTATCACGAATCAGACAAGCCTTGGTACGGGGTTTACTTGGAAACCATCCCTTCGCGCGGGGACCACTCTGATGCTCGTTGGTGGGGATAGTAGAGGTAATGGGACGGGAGGGAGTATTCTGAATGTGGTGAGTGCAGGAACGAATCAGGATGGAAGCTGTCTTTCGAATTCGAGTCCGAGTTCGACGCCGGGAAGCCCAGCTGGAGGAAGTTATCCGACTGGATCTGGCGGGTACGTTGTGGACTCTTGGATCCATGGAGCTGGTTGTTGATATTTTTTTTAAAAAAAAAGGTGGACAGGCAACAATGGAAGCAAGTCTTCGTCCAACCTTGGTGTGATCATCGGTGTTGTGTTAGGTGGAATCGCTCTAATTATCATCGCTCTCCTCCTTATTTGGTTCATCCGACGCCGCCGAAAGCAGCAAAGGCGTCCAAAGAATCAGCCTTTAGATCTTTATGCAGATGACGAAGACGGGGACGAAAGTCGTGACAGAGAGAGACGAAGACTGAACGAGGAGCCTGAATATTATCAACCTGAGCCGTTTGTTATGACTGACCCTACGGCCGGGAGTCATGTGAGTCGAATGAGCGCGGATCGGTATAGCGGTACGCATACGGGTACGGGTACAGGGGGCGACGAACGACCTATGAGCGGGCTCTCATCGTCGTTCTATACACGAGTTACAACACCTGATTTGTATGGAGTGGCGAGCAGTGCGGGTGGTGATACAGCTGGGACGGGGACGGGGACGGGGACTGGGACTGGGACTGGGATACAGGGTGGTGGGCCTTCGGGAAGGCGGAAAGGAGGTTTTGCACCGAGACCTCTGAGATCTGTGAATATTATTCAGCATGATGATGCAGGTCCTTCGTCACCTGCTGGGGAAGGTGGGGGTGAAGAGCCGGAGACAATTGAGTTGCCACCTGCTTATTCGGCGTTGAAGGGTTCGGAGTTGCGGCTGCGACAGGAGCAAGAGCAGGGAGAGACGGGAGTAGAAGCAGGTCAGCACACGGATCCCGCATTGAGCGAGAAGGTGTGAAGATGAGATTTGGTTGCAGAGGTTGGGCACTGAAACAATAAAAATTGTTGACGTTCCCCCTTCCCTTCCCCTTCCGATTACCTTTTTTTTTCACTTACCTCATATTCCCCAATGTCGACAGGAGATATTCAAGATATCAATTCGTTACCATATGCTCCGCATACCCTTTCCGACCATTTTCTTTCGCATATGCCACATCATACTATTTCGCTTTTCGAAGATATCATTGTGGACACATGGACCAGACAGACAATATTTCTTTATTACTTAATCTTTTTTACTCCTCTTTCCTCTCATTTTCTGTGTCGTTCCAAAAATCTTTATCTCCAACATTCCGTGTTCGTTGTTTATGATGTTTTCTAATGATCCATTCTACCTACTAGTATACCAACGTATTTATTAATGTCGTATATGATCCTCCCTTAGCTCTTCCCCCCTTTCTTCTCCTTCCCCCAAAAATTTCACGACTTCGCGATATAAAACCCACCATTCCCTCCGATTGCTATGTACTGTAATGCTTTTGTATCTGACAGAATGTATGAGTTATCATCATGATCAAATGATATGCATGAAGCTTTGCCTTTCGTGCCTACTTGCACATTTTCACACTTTATTTTATCACTTAGTAGTGGCTGTTCCCAAAGCTGTATTCCTTCCGAACAGAGACGATTCGGTATTCTTCAACGTTTTATATAAATGTACTTCTCACAGGCTACAGCTGCAGCAGCTCCCCAAGTTATTAGATTGCTTCCAAATGGGTCTTCTCTGCACGCTTACTCGACTTGCAGCTCCTGCACCGGCTTGGCGTTGCTTGCTCAATTTCATGATCAGCAATTGCGTGTTGATATGATGCGAGACATCAGAGCTGAATTTGCCACTGTGCAAAACATCTACTTACCTGGGTTCGGCACAGTGCTGTCAGGGAACAGTACAGTATACGCAGAGCCCGGCCAAAAATCAATCACCTTTCTTTCTCCTTAGGATTCCTTTTTTTTTTAGTAAACGAGATTTGACTGGAGGCTTCGCATTCGCATTTCCGGAATTCGACGCATAATTCGAGGATTCCGAGTCGGCCCTATTCCGATGCCTTTTCTCCTTCATCTACTAATAAAACGGCGTTGAGAAACATACCCTTTATTTTCAATTGTCTCAAAATATTTTCAGCCACTGTAAACTGTCCATCGAGATTCAGGTTTTTTTGAGTTTATAGAGTTTTTGGAAAACTAAGAAACCAATATCTAACTGTTAACTAAGTACTTTCATAACACAATACACAGGTTTACACCTGGGTCCAGGTTGCTCGTTTTTTTAGATTTTACCGGGTTTAGTAAATTATGTGGACACTTTCCTGATGTGTTGATTCTTCCCTCATCTACTGCGCTTGAGAAGTGAGAAGCATACCCGTTTAAATTGTTTCAAGATATTTCCAGCCTCTGCTGCGCAAGGCATTGCTGTTGATTCTTCCCTTGCATAGTTCAAGATTCTACTAATAAAACGGCGCTTGAGAAGCATACTCTTTATATATTTTAATTGTCTCAAGATATTTCATCTTCTGCGGTGCGCCCGGGTATTGATATAGACGGCAACACGAGTTTCCAGTGAGTTCACTTTGTGTAAACTTCCGTGTGAAATACTAGTTACTAGTATACTTTTTTCTTTCAGCCACAGCCCCGAGAAGGCGATGGGAACCGTGTCAGAGTACAAGTTCTTCCAACGTGTACACTCCTACGTCAGTTCCTGCTCCTCCCACTGCGCCTACTCCCATTTTTCTCTGCCTCCAGTCTACCTTCTGTTTGTCTTTCTCTCTCTCCTCCTTTGATACAAGCGACCCCTTCACTGCTTTCTCCTGAGCAATGGCAAATGGTTCCAACGCCCCTCGAAGGTTCTGAGCGGCATGTGCAAAGGCGATTTCGGGTGAGAGTTGAGAGGACAGTTTACGGAGGATGTTGTGTGAAGGTATATGGGAGAGAAGAAGTAAAAACGAAGAATCGAGAAGTGTTTGGATGAAATTTGTAATCTTGGAATAAATAATCCTATGTTTGAGCTGAAAGGAAACAAAACAATCACTCGTCACGACTGACCTTCTCCAATGGCGGAAAAACCTCCGTCTTCTTTATTTTTCCCTCCGTTTCAAGCCTCCCACCCTTTCTACCAGTAACGACCCAAACGCCTTCCTTAGTCTTTTTCAAATCCTTCTTAGTTGGCATCATCTTCCGACTATGCCCTGGATCCATTTCAGCCTTACTACTTTTTGCAATCCACTCTGATAGAATCTTGAGAAGGGTTGTCACATCTTCTGGATTCTGCATGCAACGACGAAAAGACAGAAGTAGAGGGACTCGAGACGTAGGGTAGGTGACAACAGGTTGTAGAAAAGGTACGAGCGTTGGACAGGTGGTCATCGGCCGAGTGGAAGTGGCCTGAGACGTTGCTACGGAGGGCTCTGAGTCAACCTGCATTGCATCCACGACGCCGGAAACACGCATGGAAGTAGTTTGTTGAGAATGACGGTGATGTGCGAGGACAACTCTCAGCGTCTCGATAATTTCCAGTTCTGTGAGGTCAATGACTTTATTGAATGCGAGTTCAATACATTTCTGCATTGAGGTATGGTAAATAAAAATTACGCAACACAATTCAGGAAGGAGCCTTACCCAATCAGCATGCATTCTCAAAGCACCCAAAATTCCACCACGCGATGCAAGCATCCCACTATTAACAACGCGTTGCTCGAGAAGGAATCGAATAATTTCAGGTGCGTATGCTTGCTTGGTGGGTGGGGTTTGTCGAAACGGATCAGAAGACGGGAAGAGTACGATCTCAAGAAGTTCTTGGACAAAGTTATATTCAAACCTCGAGCTGGTCGAGGCGGTCTATGACAAATTCGAACGGAGATCACAACATCAACACGGGACGCAAAAGAGAAGACAAACGGACATACATCATCTGTACGCTCCTTCAAAGTCGATGTCCAATTCAGGAATGCCACCTCCGCAGCTTGCGGTCTTCCATCGCGCACGGCATCCCGTACAGATGCAAGCATCAAGTTCTTTTCCACGTCATCCACAGTTTGTGGCTTTGTTGGGTCGTCCCATACAGCAGACGATTTGACGTCCTTCAACCACGGCCCGCTGACGTGGCCACGACCTACGGCCGCAGCAATTGTCGACACTTTGGGCACAGTGTACGGTATGGTGAATACGGCTGTTGTTAATTTGAATTCCACCCCTGCTCCTGTAAATTCGTTTTGCTTGCGGCTTTTCGGCCCTGAGGTCGGAAGTGGAACAGATGAAACGAGGAGGTAAGCTTGGCCGGATAGCACTACTTGTTGTTCTAGATTCTGTGATTTTCCAAGAGTAACATACGAGTTTGAAACGAGACATAGACGAAGGTTTGAGGCCGACGATAACGAAGACGGAATAGGTAAGCTATGCGAAGCGAGAAGCACAGCGAGTCGGACGTCCCATATATGAAGTATGATATCTTGATTGGAGTGTGTTGAGGCAAGGAGGATGTGCGAAGATGTTAGTGCGTGGATGGAAATAGAGGTAGGATACTGGACCGAGTTTGACGAGGTAAAAGGGTAATTAGTAAGCTGGAGAGATTTAAGGCGAGCCTCCGGTGATGAAGAACCGCTTAAAGATGCGGGAAGATTATGTGAGTATAAAATTCCGTCATTTGCTGCAGGGTATCAGCGTTACCACGCGACTAGATGAAGATCTGAGGAATGAACTCACTGAGGATACTCAAGAAGCCCGAGCTATTACATGATGCGTCGATAATTTTCTTAAATTCAGGTTATTGTAAACTTGAAAGAGATAAAAGTAAGCAATTTACCTCGCTGGGCAGATCAATATCCGTTTCTTGCGTCTGAGATATTGAATCCGACTCGTCTATAATCATAGTGCACAGATGTATGGAAGATGAGGAATTCGAAGATATAATGACAACGAAAACTCCAGGCTGACGACCACCAGAGACATCTACGCTTCTTGGAAATGTCCAAGAATAAAGGACCTTGAGCGCCAGTGAGGGTATATAGCAAGTTCTTGCCTCAAGACTCTCCCCATCTAAAATGGAAAAGGACCCCATATTCGATAGAGCCATAATCCTCTCCGGCAGATCGTAGCACGAGTATAGGGCATAAACGACCTGCCCTTTTTCGAACTTCATGAAGAATATACCATAAATGCGAAAGGAACGGTGTGGCACAAGACTCACGATAGTTTTGGTCCTCTTAGGCTTCTGCTTTGTTTTAGATGAAGAATCAGTCTCCCATATCCATATGGTTCTACCCGCATCTTCTAGTGATGCCAACTCGGGTGAAGAGGATATCACAGCATAAGTGATCGAGATATGGTTCGAGGACGAAACAGTTACAGGTTGACAAGCGAAAAAAGTAGATGGTCCAAGTGTGTAAGAGATCGCAGGATAGAGATTAGCCACCTAAGCACAAAGCTAATCCATTGAACATAAAAACCAAGAAGAACAAGATTAAAGCTCACATCCAGGATATGAATACCGTCTGCTTGAGCAGCAATAGATACATATTCATGAGATTTTGACGACCTTTTAGAGACTGACGCATAGGTTCTGGGTATTATTTCACTCGTTTTGTTGCCCCGTAGAGTCGAATTGTATGTCGCAAGAATAAATGGCTCATTTATAGACGAATCCGCCATTGCGGTAATGAAAAAGAAATTTATGGATTTGTTTGATATTGTTTTGTAAGACAATCCCGACCCGAGCTCCTGCTCGGAACGTGGTCATTCTCTTAAATCTTTCCGGTACAAGTAACCTCAGTCGTAATATTGAAATATCTGTAGGTAATTACCATACCCTTGATTTGCTTGAGCAAAATGCCCACAAAATTTGGTCTAGATTGAGTCTAGATGTTTTCAGGGCACATCCACCAGACAAAATACAACCTTGGAAACTGTAAAAATACTTGGCCATATAAATAACAGGAATTTGGCGAAGTTAGGCTCACCAGAAATAAAGCTAGCTTTCCTAGGAACAGCTAGTTTACTGATGCTGGACCTCCTGGACTCCTTGAGAAGTTATCGCCCGGATTGACGGATTGACATATATTTCCTGCAAGAAAAGCACATAAAAACAACTGAATTCCCTTCCTTCATCTTTGAACAATGTTCGGTATTATTGCAAAGAAATTGAGGGTGCTCCCGTAGTCGAAGAATTTTTTGCGTTCGGTACCAAAACGGGTCGTCGATGATGCGGCCAACAAGGAACTTTAAATTTACGTTACATTCATCGTCCACCGTGCTGTGATAAATCCTACCTTTCAACCCTTCGAGTTGACCGCACCACTTCCTCCAAAAGCAAGACGACATCGAAAGGAACTTTGGAACAATGGGACATGGTATTGGTCTGGCTCAAAGAACTTATTCCACAATTAAGTCCTACCAAAAAAGTATCTTCAGTAACGGATGAAAGGCGAACAGTCTCATTAACCCCCCAGTACAGGCTGAAGTTATGAAAGAGAAGCCGGTCCTAGTATTTCAGGGGAAGGACTAGATTTTCTTTCGGTCGTATTTCACAATTTTCAGGTTCAGTTACTTGAACCGCGTGACATTTGGAGGGTTTTGTCCTGCCGGGATGAACAACGAGGGGAGGTTACTGAATAGATGCCAGTGGTACGCCTGCCAATTTCTCAGCGCATGACACGAATCATTCACCGACATTTCCACCAACTCTACCAGTATCATCCTGTAAAGCATTTGCAAGAACAAAGGTTTGCAACTTAGACTCAGCATCGTGGTCGGTACGTCCAGTTGTTGCTCTGTTCGATTATCACAAAGACGACCCTGATTGCGATCTGGTACGTCTGAGCTCGTCTGAGAGGCCCACAGGACATGATAAAAGTTCCCAAATAAGGTCAGAACCTGCCAGCTCTATGGTTCGGGGATACCACAAATTACAATCGCGAATGATTGACATCCACACATGGAGCCGACGAGCTCAGCACAAAGAAAGGGGCTATACCTTTCAACTCCGTCTTTGCCATGACAAGTCGCCTTTACTTTCACCTCGAAGACTCAGCCTCCTCATCCAGCCAACTTGGAAGAATGCGTGAGCTCAATGCTTCTACACTCTATCTGAGCTTGGCAATTAGATCGAGGTCGAAATCTAGAGGCGAAATCTTTGCGTTGCCACAACGTTGAATCATCCAATGATGCCTGGAATATACCGACTCACCTGACTTCTTGTCAGATTCCACTGATTGTACTCGAATTCGCCAGTCTGCCGAGTTGTTGTGCAATTTGAGCGTTCCATACTAGATGGCACGCTTCTGATCGATGTAGAGTTGGGGAAACTCACATTGGAAAGAACATCCGATTTCTCCAGTCCGCTGTAAATCGTGATGAAATATTTGATACCCTAATTCATGGTGGACGAAAGCCTGGACGACTTCTGACTATGATCTGCATCGATCTTGACGCAGATTGACTGGAGGCAGCATTGAGGCCGAACCCCTGTCGCTGATTGGCTGCTGTCAGTGTTTGAATGGAACGGGAAGCAAAAAAGTCCAGGACTTACCGTAGTAATAAACCGAACGTAGCTTTCCACGAGCTCAAATACCCCATTCCAAATCCTTCTTTTGCGTAGCCGTCTCCAAGGGCACTTGGATGGCTGACTACCAGTTACTTAACAAGGCATAGGAAGTTTTTGTAAGGTGAAGGTCAAGAAAGTTTTTCTTTGTCGAGTCGTGAGTCTGATATGCTGTTATCAAGGCCCTATTATCTATCGCTTGATGGGCAGCCGGGCTGCCGATGGACATTGCAGAGACTCGTCAGTCAATGAAAGTTAACCTTTAATGACGCTGCCTAAAGCACATGCGCACCTTATTTCCCCTGGATGTGCAGACAAACCTTAGGTAGGATTTTTGAATCTATTTGCTGTCCAACGGAAGGTCCTGCGTGGCACTGTCGAGGAGCTTAAAACGATTGTTGTGTTGGCAGTAAAGGTAAGACAAACTGAAAGCTCCACTTCACCGACACAATTGCTCATTGCTGTAAGGTTGTGACCAATGTTTATGATGCACTGTCTGGACTGGATCGAGGAAGTGTTTGGATGGAGGCCACCAGATTGATCGTCTTCAACGTAACATTATGATCGACTCGGATCCGCCTTTTCCACGGGGTTTAATATTTCTCTTACAAATTTTTTTTGCAAAACCTGTTTTAATTTCTGACTGGTCTACTCAGGTTTATAGGCTCGACTGCTTAATATTAACCGTGAAACCGAAAAACTGGCAACCAATTATTGTCCATACAGCTCAAACGTGCAAGGTGTACGCTCCACATTGTCATTCAACACGACGCCCTAAACTTCAGAAGAGTAGTCGGTTGATCTGCCTATAGATTAAAGTCGGAAGCTGGTTCGACAATTGAATACTGGCCAGCAAAACCGGAGCGACACGGTAACTTCCCCCATTTTCAATGCATTTGGTCCGGTGCAATGTTTTCGGTCACCTGGGGTTTGAAAATACCCTCTTATCGTTCACGGAACTGTAGGTTAAACACTGGACATGCCGGCTCTGCAAGAACGCCCACTTACCTATACACCGTCGACGAAACTTCCAAACACCATTCCGTGGATGTGATGCGCTTGTCAGTGCGACTTCTGTTTCCCAAACAATCCCTCCACACCACAGCGATTGAGAGGCAAATCGACGGAGGACAATGATGGTGGAATATTTGCAGTTGAAAGTTGTTGGTGGTCACCGACGTGACGACGTTCAGGTTTGTGACAATTTCCAATTGTTCGAAATGTGGGTTATTTTTACAACATGTGCCAATGAAAAATGACCAATTGTAATGGTCCTTATACCAGGTTGGCAATTCCCAGTTTTGTAGTCTTGTGTTCAGAGAATCCCAGATTTATCTGTTCAACATTCGAAGATTTGATCTGCGTTTGTGATGTGTCGTGTCATACAAACAACATTCAATCAATTTAGAACCCGGGCAGAGGGACGGACCAAGTATTCTGCATTACTCTGCATAAAACTTGAATAATAATAATTTGAATTGGTTCGACATTCAGTCGGTGGTGCAATGGTCAACAGTGCCGTACCCCCGGATTGAATTTGAAAATTTTACAATTAGACTCGTCTGGTCGTCAGAGGATGATGAGAAGTTCCATCGCCTTATGACCAATCCCCTCCGACTTGCTTTGCAATGCAGTTATTTAAAAAAATTATAGTGGATCAGTTGAACTTCTATGTGTCACAGTATACTCTTCCGTTCCCCACCAAGTATCAAAATCCTATGTCTGGAGCAGAGAAAATTATGGAAATTCCATCAAGACGTCAATTATGATGTGTGGGGTTTATAAAATACGACAAACTGTAAGCAATTATTTTATTAATTACTTCTTCTTTTTGAAATTAACTATGTTTTTGTATTATACAAAAAAGTTCAAGGTGATATACAGTATACTTTCAAACGATTTGAATATATTGCACAGCGTTTGATGGAGAAAGAAATAGGACTTTCGTAACAAACCCAATTCCGAAAAAGGTGTCCAAGAGGCCAGACTTGCTGCATTTGGTCCACACGATCGGTGCAGAGCAATAGGACACGGAGATATGGTCGATCATGATTACCCATCACTGACTTGTCTGATGGCTGTGGACGTTGTTTGCTCCTTTTGGGAAACTTCCCTGCAAGCTGATTATGTCTCCTCCTCTCGGAGTGGCAAAAAGAGTGCTTCCGCCTTGACAACGAGGCTTTTCTTAGAACAAAAAACCGTGTGGGAACTTCAGTGGGCTTGCATTTGATACGAAGGAGTCATCAGAGAGATTAGACTGTTTCACCAATTTCAAGTCTTCTAGCATCGCTCTGAATCCTCTCCCCTATACCCATGTTCCCCATAAACCATACTTATACTACTGAATAACCTGATGGTCCTGTTTATGAATCTCCAAGTTCTCTGAAGTTGAAATTAAATCTATAAATTAAGCTTGTTGCACAATTTCACATTGCTCTTGCAAAATTACTGGCTATTATTACGAACCCCGTTTTTCAGGTTGCAGCTTTAGATGGGTTTTCATTCACCATAAAAACAGGACATATTCTAACTAATCTTATTTTGTCTGTTAATACTCCATTTTCTCTCATTTTCTTGTTGGAATTTGCTTGGCATGACAATAGCGATGTAGTGACCATAGAATTAGTACATATATTCATAAACTGCCACTGCATAAGCAGACATTGATTCCTTCGTGATTTTTCCAATGACGGTCTCTTTTCCTTGGTATAGAGGACAATACAAATTACCATTCCAAATGCGCTTCTCGTAATAACAAAGAGACTTACCCTGAAACACTGTCTTCTTATCAAATAAATAAATAAATTTAATAGAAGAATCGGACTTGAACGAGCATAAGTAACCACCTAAGTTTCAAATATTTCGAATTTTGACTTCTGCAAGGTCATATGACTTTGTATATAGTTCCTGGATTGTTTCCGGAATCCGCTCTTTACAAGAATCATTCTAGATTTACTTTTTTACTTTTATATTTTTCACAGTCCTTATCGCTCGTACAAGTTCTAAAAAAGTTATGAAACCGTTGATTTACCATCTATGTTGTGCCACGCGGCGAATTCAAATTCTTTACAAACGCACCATTTTTTCAAGCACACAAACTCGTGTATGCAGCTCTATACTACGAGGGTGCTTGTTTAACCAACTTGACCACATGTCGCCTTGCTGGAGTTCTTTGTAATGGGGCCTATAGACAGATTAAGCAGGCATGAACCAAATTTCAAGAGGCATGTAACTACGGACCGACCGGCTCCTCGAATTTCCGACAGTTCATTAGGTTGGAAAACTTTTTATGAACATAAGTATAATACAATTAATACTATTGTGTTTCGCAGAATTGAATTGCTCATAACCATTTTTCAGAAATTAAATTACAGTCGCGGGAAGATATGGTTTATCTACCGGATAGTACCCGACGCGGTAACTCACTGCCAGTGAGCATGTCATTTTCACCTTTGCGCTCGTTATCGCTCCCATCTCGGATAGCATTGAATAAGATTCGTTTTCGAGTATTGTCCCATCCATTTCAATGTGACTTTATTTCCCAAATCCGATTTCAACGCGACTTCCACTCGAGCCGAATGACCAAGGACCGGTCCTTCACCAATCTCCTTGCAGGTGACACCCCTCCAGCTGTTCATGTATCTTCAATATCCGAAAAAGGAATACAATTGCTGGACGGTTTGGTAATCCAGGGACCTTGCGTCTTCCTTGAGGGGAAAGTCTTCTTGTGGGACGTACCAGGTCTCGATTTGACATTACGGAGTTCGGAAGAACAATGGAAGGGTTGGACAGAAGAGAAATTTGAGGTATTCAAAATCGTTACACCAAGGCCTGGTGGGTTCATCGTATCTATTTCATCAGTTCTGCCTAATTTGAAACAAATTTTCGGATGCTGTAGAAATTCTTCTTTTAGGCACTGGAAAGCTTCTCGTACAGCCCCCATCCGTTGTGCGTACATGCCTTCGGGATATGGGTATCCAGCTTGATGTAATGGACACCGTTAGTATACCCGTTGAACCATGGGTGATTGGTTAAGTTCTAATTGTGCTCTTGCAGAGAAATGCGTGCTCCACGTATAATCTCCTAGCAGAGGAAGGTCGGCACGTTGCTGCAGCTCTATTACCTCTGTCACCGCACCAGTGGCAGAAGACGGTTGTCGGCAAAACATCAGGATAACACAATTCATTTTACCATTCGACAAAGGCTTTTTCAGAATTAATTTTTTTTTTCAATGTCAAATATGTATGTCAGAAATCCAGTGCATCCTCATCAAGCTCAACGGACGCCTTCCGCTTGCCTTTCCGATCTTCTTGCGTGATGGCTGTTGCTTCTTCGTCTTCAAACATGGGTGGAAGAGTGTAAACGATAGGTAGAATGTTACCTATGTCGCGCAATGGAAGAAACGGGTGATCGGAGGCATGAAAGATATTGACGTGTGGATTTGATCGACTGAAAGAAATAACTTACCACTCTCGCGATCTCGGAATTGAAGGACGAGGGTTTCCCAGTCGGTAATACCACTGTCTCGCAAGCTCTTGGATGGATCTAGCGCTTCAAATGCACCGGTCAGCTTTCCTTTCTCCTTGATCGGACGACAAATCTCAAAGTCGTCCGTTGTAAGCACATCTATTTTAGGTGGGTCCATTGCCAGTATGTCTGACGCATCTCGTGCAACATCAGCTTGGAGAGCGGGTAAAGTTTCTGCCTTCAGATCCGCTATCTTCATTGTTGGTGGTAATGCAGCATGCACAATGGACATTTTGTGCGTTTTAATTTGAACATTGTAAACTTTAGCAGTGCGAGGTAAAGCTCTTGACTAAGGTTTATTTGAATGAAATTAATTGAATGAAATCAAGGAGATAACACACACACCATAGTTTCTTTGAAGGCCAACTTGAATTTAACAACGACTCGAACTTGGCGCGTTGTGATAATTTGGAAGTCCGTCTCGGCACCCGCCGTTTAAACTGGCATTGATGGTGGGGATGTGCACTCACTTCTGTAACTTTTGCTGGGGACGATATGAGCCTGCATACACAACAGAATAATACCGAAGCTCAAGATGATATAGTTGATAAGTCTTCTTTCTCAGGACGCGTTCCAGATGTGGACGAACTTGGTGTGACAAGTGCCCCATTAAAGAGTGCAGCTTTTTTTTTGGGCAAATATTGTAAGGAATACAATGGTACGCAAATGCATTGCATTAATTTCCAGTGCTATTGATGCCTTGATGTCCAGAGGACTTCATACTTTGCAAAGCCGAGAGTCGAGATCCGGCACACTGCCTGAAAGAAGGTAGGAAGGTAACACGATGTGCCGTTGATCTGTGAGTCCAGTCCGCATCTAGGTGATTCCATTGAACTTCATTGGTTGTAGGATTACCAAAATGCGGGAACATTGCGCCCCACAATGGGATGCCCACTGGGAATGTTTGGAGAAACGAAACCAGGAGTATTACCAATGTCGTCAACCAGAACGCAAGCTCAACGCATGCATGTTTGAAAAGCTTGTACGGTTTTCATCATTTTGAATTTTTTGTCTTTCAAGCTTCCTTTTTTGTTCGCAGCCAAACTGACCTCGTTTGTTTTATTTTAGGGACTGACGAAACATATTCCTGGCACGCCGGAGGGTCACATCCCAATCCACGAAAGAGCTAACCCTATTTACCAACCCATTCAGAAATGATTCCGCGCTGAAAACATGCTGCCATATGGCACCACTTCGCCTTTACACCCTTGGTGATCCGGAATTTCGTCATTTGTATGTATGAAATAGAATAGTTTGGATTCCGTTTTTCTTCTTCTAAAAACACAGGTTGCTTATTTCACAAGTACCCCAGAAATCAATACCTTAGAATTAGATCCGGGACTTGATTGTTGTAGATAAGAGAAAAACAATTTCGTATTCTGTTCCGCAGTCCAAGGTGGAGTGAAGCCAAGTTCTTTGCCACTCCTGGAGACCCGGGCCGTGGCAGTTATCATGATGCTCACAAGTTTCTCGTTTTAAATTGTCGCCTTCACGGTTAACCACAACTCGCAACTCAAGAGTTTTCTCGGATCTTGGTCGGTCGGCGCTTTATTTTAGCGCTTTGTAAAAATTTGGCGCTGAGTTACTACTATCACATTGACGAACGCCGTCATCACAAATTGAATTCCAATGACTTGCTGGCGACATGTTTTGAATACTGGTCAATATTCGTGTTATCGTCGCCCTTCACACAAACCACCGAAAGTTAACAGGAATTTCTCCGCCGGAACATTACATACGATAACAAATTCAGAAAATCTTCTTGGCCGTGATATTTACATATCGGCTTCTTTAGATCCATATTTCAACTTATCACTAGAAGATTGGTACGCTATTATTATTATTATTATTTGGTAAAACTAACGCCTGTGATGCTTTTGTTTTAATGTTTTATTTATCACAGTTTGTTTCGTCAGTCTTCACAATCATCGCCTTTACTATTAATTTATCGTAACTCCCCGTGCGTTGTAATTGGGAGAAACCAAAATCCTTGGACGGAAGTCAACTTTGCAGCATTACGTGCTGCCAATATCCCCTTAATACGACGCAGGAGCGGTGGAGGAACAGTATACCATGTTTGTGTAATTTGTCGCTCTTTTCATGAGGCGTTGATGTATTTTTTCCTTATCTGGTCTCAGGACGAGGAAAACACAAACTACTCTATACATCTTCCTCGATCAGCCTTCGATAGGCAGGCTACCGGGGAAATTGTTCTTCGGGCTGTTCGATCCCTGGGAATAGATGCATTTCTGAATAAAAGAAATGATATCTGTGTAAGCTCGGATAAGATAAGTAACATGACCTTACTTCCGGGAAACTGCCTACGATGCCATTGAGGGTTTGGCTGTCCAATCCCAAAAGCTGGATGTGTCACAGTCTGCTGACCTAGAACTCTTGTTTTGGGCCACTGTTGACTTTCTAGGACTTTTGGTTCACCGAAAAGACCCCGCTCGTTAAATTTTCACTCTTTATTAGTTCCTTCTTGGCTTATCTTGAATTTCTTATACGTTTCAGGGTCTGCATACAAGATTGTCACTAAGCGCGCGTATCATCATGGTACCATGTTAATTTCCACAAGTCTCGATACGCTTGGTGATGTACTTCGTCCGCCAAAGGTAAGTGTTTGATACCAGATGATCATTTCTAGCGGATCGATATCCGAGTTCTGCAATGAATACGATTCTCTGCATGTGTCAATGTCAGGCATCTCGTCAATGCTGAATCTCTGGTTTTCTTTTAGCTTTGTGTTTATCACTTCTGATAATTTGTCTGTGTAGCAAAACATCGTGACAAAAGGAGTTTCGTCCGTTCGTTCCCCCGTTGGCAACCTGCAACAGTTCAACCCTATTGTCTCCAACGAATCATTCACTGCCGCCCTCGTGACTGAATTCCGAAGGGCGTACGGAATATCCACGGAAGTGAGTCCGGTAATGTAACCACCTAATGTTTGCCCCATTTTTTTTTGCTCTAGGCTTGCGTCGTACAAGATACGCAGCCTGTGAAAAACATAGAACATATTCGCAATGGAATGGCCGAGCTTTCTGTAAGTTATTACGAGTCTGTCCTGTCTGAACTGATTTATTAACCGACAGTCATGGGAATGGAAATACGGTCAAACGCCGCAGTTCACCCATTTTCTGCACCAGTCATTTTCATGGGGTGAAGTGGTGCGATAAGTTTTCTATTTTCCAGACAACTTCAAGTGACGGATTGTTTTTTTGACCGTTAGAAAGTGGAGGTCAGAAGTAAACATGGGCTTATTGTTGGTTGCCTCGTGGACATTCAGAGTCCCGATCTTTCACCTACGATAACAGAAAAGATTGGACGTCTTTTTGGAGGTATCTACGAGAATAGACGTTACGGATTCTGCCCCACTCATCTTACTAGAGTGGATAAGGAAAATGCCGTAGCATTTTTACTGGATGACTCTGCAGCGCATGGACGTATTGAATTCATTTGGAATTGGTTAGCAAAAGCGATGCACTTCTAATTATGTTCATATTCATATTCTATAGGTAAGCGCCATATATTCACATTAATTCACTGACGCTTGACATCGTGGCCAGCATACGTCAAACACGCTGGAAAAAAGGTGGAGCAAACGGAAAACTCTAGTTATTGTTTGTTTCACCGATAGTACAGGATTTGAATTAGATAAATCAACGTCTCGTGTATCAGTGTGGTTGGATGAGGTTCATCCGGTCTCCCTAAATGTCTACGTTGTATGAAATGAAGCGGAACGAGTGCCGGTATTCTGAAGGAGAACAAGACAAATCGGAGTGCGATCATGCGAATGAATAGTTGCCGCACGTAGAATCAATCTTGATGCTGCACGAAACTCATGGTGGATCCTGGTGGCGCCACTGAGTTTGTCTAGGAGGATTGTTGGGCTTCGTTAGACAAGGTCAAAAGATGCAACAAACCGATTGACGTCGTTTGTGTCCCGTAAGTCGCCGGTCCCGTTCCATCATAGCCTCATCCCACCCATCTATCTTGTACCTGGGGGGCTAAACCACAACAGACCATTTGTTTATTTGAACGATACAATTTTTGAGAGTCACGGACACGCACTTTGCCTTCATTCTGAGCTCGCTGTGTAACGTTCATCAGTGTGCCAGCAGTTCCGAACATGGCAGTCAAAAGACCTGCACAAAAACTTAACAAAGCATCTTCGACTAGAATTAAACATACCGAAAGGTATGAGAGCTTCCCAAGGCACTGGCATAGCATAGAAAGGCTTTATTATATATCCAATCGTATTATGTTCGTCAAGCCTTTATGTCACTTGTTGACGATGCGTCGAAACTATGAGTATTTTGAGTTATTTTGACACTGTCCCACGATCCCTGATCCGACCAAGATAATCTTATTGACAATCAAAGGCTACATAGAAAGGTAAATGCTATTGTGGTATGGAGTAGGTAAATCGCATTGACTCTCAGAGTTTGCTAACAGGGTGGTACATTCGTTCACGATTCGAAACTCTCCGAGTCCTCACTCGCACTGGTGTCAGAACAGTCTTGGGTTATACTAATTTTCGATGGATCGAACTCGATCGACATTTCGTCAAGGAGGCCCCGCATTTCCGAAAATTCGGTCTCACTTGGGCTGAGCTGACGACACCCTGGTGGTGGCTGTGGAAAAAAGGACAACCCAGGACTTGTGGGACTCCTTTGCCTGTACGCGAAGCCAGCCACCCCCAGGTGTGGAGGGCTACTTTGCTGAAAGGAGTATGCTCTTTCGCCAGCTGGCACAGAAGGATTTCTATCGCGCACGTATGAAACGCCGAACGGCATTGGGGAGTGTGCTGGTGTTGGTTGGTCGGGCAGGCTTCGGTGGGGAACCAAAGTGAATCGATCAAACCTCTCATGCGGCGCCGCTATAGGGCATCCTTGAAGTTGAGGAGACGCGACCATCGTGGGGTTGCCAGTCCAGCGTTCGAGTCGAGTTGTGGTTAGCCCGTAATGGATCACCTGACTAACTTCTCTGTTACCAGAGGCAAAGCTAGATCCTGCACTTGAGGACGCCACAGACACAGGCGTAGGTGGCAGGTCGAAGCTGGATCCATCAGATACGTTTGGGGAAATGGCTGGAGTCGTCCCAGGATGTGAATCATGTCTATAACTCGCCAGTATAAGTCAATTGTATACGACCAATGAAGTCAAGAAAAATTACCCATGGGATTTTTTCTTCGGAGGTTTATTGCCAGTGACGATGCGAAATTGTCCCAATAACTGTGAAAACATCAGCTGCAGGTACCTTGATTCCCTATGATTTATGAACGTACCTCGGGAGGGATACATTCCATTTTTCTTGGAACTTTCGGAGAGGGCTGCATGGCAACGGATTTTTGAGGAACTACTCAGTACTGCAGCCCCACTTCTTATAATCTCGGAGTTGATTACGGATATTTTCGATATAATAGAAAGATATTCAAAAGGGGATGTTGACAGTAACATGTGTCCAGGTTGAGGCCGCAAATTAATTCGAGCAATAGTTCTGCGGCTACATGATGCTTCCAACAAACTTCGGATCCCATAACCGCAATCATCCAGGGTGATTAGAATTGCGTGTCACAATTGTTACATCTATTTTACCAAATTCTGATATTAACTGACATGCGCCACACGGGTGCATTTCTATCATCGATTTTGGTCATTTGCTCGTGTTGTGAACCAGAAATTTGGCGCACATATCGCCAAATGCGTATATCACTACAAATAAGCGCCTGGGAATGCTATAGGTCAGACTACAGCCCTCCTAAGTCCTCTCAAACTGCCGTATCGATGATTTCCTTACTATCCGATTCAAAACGTATTTGGATGACGAATGTCATGACACCACACGCATCGTGGATTAAAATTCGAAAGTAATAGAGCTCGACATATTCGATGCACGTATTTCAAATTTGGTATTCCCCATGAGTTGTTAAACAAATTCTTCGACCATGCCCATCAGTCTCGAAAATTGGAATGGGCTCCTTAGCGCAGTAATACACATGTTGTTACTCACACTGGCATGTACAGAATCTGGATCTATGTATGTCATCAATTTGGGGAACATGCGCCGGTGAAGGCGAACCGGCAATTAGATACCCCTACCAATATGACTTACTTTTCTAAGATTCTGGATTAGGTTTTTACAATTTGTCATACGGTTTCCTGACGAAGTAACCTTTATAATTTTGCCATGAAGGGAGCTACTTGAAGCTTCCATGAATTCGATTAGGAAATTATTATTATATGGCGTATGTAAATTTGGATATCAATGAAGAGACGGCGAACATGATACAAAACGGTAATAAAGTGGGATTTGGACCACAAATGAATCGTTCCCGTCGATAATGTAGGAATTTTGAAGGAACAAGTTCCTGCCGAACTGATTAGAGTCATTTGTATTGCCCGAAGTCCGAGCTCATCGGTGAGTCGGATCGGTGAACGTCTGCAGAGGAACTCGGAAGGCATGAATCAACTTCCCTAGAGGTAGAGAAAGGCGATAAATTCTCGGCTGATGATGGGGACATTATGCTGGAGACGTTCCACTGGTAGAAAGGATATTGTTGAGCCGGCTCATAGAATCGCTGGGGATCTGACACGGGATTGTGGCCAACGGGGACATCGGCTGGAAAAGGGACATCCGGCTCGTAGGAATATATGTTCGGAATTGAATAACTTCCGTTGCGGGGCAGCGAAGTTGGGTGCATGAGGAAGAGATCATCCTCCACCGGCAATACATGCTGGGGTGATATCGGAAACGTTTGATAATTATCCACGCCAATTCTGACGGTAGATGGAGGCGAGTTACTAGATGCGAAGTCGAGGGCATGATTGGGAACTGAATAATCACGAGTCCTGTAATATTTTTGGCCCAATGGCCCTTCGTCCGAGTCCCTGGAAATGTTTTGGGAAAGTTCGTAACCCAGAGATGGATTTCTGGAGACGAACGATCGCTTCCTACCACGACGAGAAGGATCCGCATATTGTCTCAAAGACGGTCGACTTAGAACGGCTTGCGGTTGCTTCGCAGCTACTTGATAGTTGGCCTCCGTTGCAGTCACCTCAAAAGACTCGTCTGGGCCCGACAGAGAAGTCACGCCAAAATAAGCGGGTTCCGTCGCTGTCCGTTGGATTCCACCTTCAAGCCTCTGGTCGAAGGCATTTTTAGTGTCCTAAACAAGTGAATTACTTGATTAGTACGAGTATCCGATACCATGGGGTCAGAACCTACATCCTCCGTAAGGTCCCTCAAACTTTTATGTCGTTTGCGGTACACGGCCCTTTTCGGATTTCCATTTCGCTTTTGCATAATAGTCAAGGGTAAATTGAAAGAAGAGGCGTCGAGATACGCAGCACAGGACGGATAGAACTTGAAGACGAATGACTCCTACCCATTCATATTTTATACTAAACGCCTCGAGGATCGTCACGGCACCAACAGCCCACGATCAGTCAACATTTCTAGCCGCGAAAAAAGGCTGAGGGGAAGGCCACACTGCCATGACGCTCACAGCAAAATGTTTGCTGTTCGGCCGTTCCTGGAGACGGTCCGGCCAATGTGGCGTTTTTTTTCGGTATTTCAAGACAATGTATTATACCAATTCTTAAATTGCCGTGTCTCTCATATGACCTCTGCTACGGAATAACTTGGAACGACAATTATATGTCCAGATTCAATTGAAATTATATCTTTATTTCGGGTTGTTATTTGAAGCTAAAATGGATTCCATTTCAAGTCTGTTAGATTTGGATTCCGATTCAACCGAAGTCCACAACATAGCCCAATTCCTCACGTAAAGCACGTTCCTACGGTGCGCACATGAGGCTTTTTGTCGCGTGTGTCATTTATTTTTCTCCAGTAGGCATTGTCCCAGAAAGCGAAGGAATAATCCGTCTCTGATTCCTTCAAGCAAGCCCTCAACCAAGACAACGGGGCGAAGGTTCTGGGGTTACCACAGCCTCGATCGAAGTACTCTTTCTAACAAAATGAACGGAGCAGCTTATCATCAGAGGGTTGAAACGCCACAGACCGAAATTTCAAATTCAAATAACGCCACACTGGTATAACTTGAACAGGAAATTTCAATCAACTGGGCATAGTACACCTTACTTCACGCCATAGCAGTTAAACAATGAATTCGCTTCACCCTTGTAAAAACTTACTGTATGTTACCATTGCTGGAGTCTAAAACTTTTGTCAGAGCTGGACTGATGACTCAGATGAGTTGCGCCACAATTGTCATCACGTGGTCCGGAACCAAGAGCCGAGTCTTTTGGATATTTCTGTACCAAAGGTGTTCCACCTCACTTATGGAAACAAGAACGCTTGTTTGCAGATCTTGAGGCCATGTATTTGAAGATAAAATCATGTAGCCTGTTCTGTATTTAAGATTCAGTGGTTGAAATGTACGAAGGAAGGTAGTTTCCTGCATATAATTGGTCTAGAGAGCGAAGAATGAATACCTGTGGATTCGTATCGAAGAATTGAACACGAGCACGCGGCCTCATTCGAAATAACGGAGCTTGTAGCCAGATACTGAATCTTTGTATCCGAATCCGTCGTTTTTTTGGGAAAGCCTCATACTCGAGTTGTTGAAGTTTCATTTCTTTCAATAACGGATGAACTTTGTTCGAACTTCGGACGCCCCATGCGCTCTGTCCCACGTGACTTTCCAAACATTTGCGACATGTTTTCCAATTTGGTACCTCCGCGATCGATCGTTACGTACCTTGGGCGCCAATCCGGTGCTGCATGCCGGAAGAGAATGGTTTCAAATATGAATTGTGTTGACTTTTAAGGAGAAAGCTCAAGGTTTAATTGAACGACCCAGGGTCAAGTGGTCACCGTTCGCGGCTTTGAGCAACCGTCGTTCTCAAAGCGATCAGTCCCTCACTTCATACGTTGCGTGTCAAAGGGATGGGGTACCAACCGACTCTAGAAGTTGAATGACTTCCCTCCTGGAGACAGCGATTGAAATCAGTGTCGGCTTATAAAAAAGTGAGATTAAAAAAGCGTGGAGAACAGATGACAATATTCCGCAGCAAAATAGTGTTCAAGAAAGGACGCTCCACAGAGGTTCTGCTGCTTGCAATTGCAAAAGAACTTCTGTTCTACATAGAGGGAACGGTCTGGCCCAGAGATCCATCTGATGAGTGTAACCCCGTTGTAAACGGTATACTTCTACGGATGCTGTAAACGTGTTATTAGTTAGTGAAATTGGAGTTCATTAACAGAATGAACTACTCGTCCCAAACTATAGAAATACCGAAGATTGTGCATAAATATTACAGTTGATGGGATAGAAAAAGTTGAATTTATACGCGTAGCAGAAGCTGGCTGAATGTGATTATATCTATATGTTATGATGAAAATTATTTTTTCCTCCTCCTCGAGTTTCCATAGCTCATCTTGGGTGGGGCAGCGTCAGAGGTGTCTCTGTCTGCTGGTGCTGAAGACCCAGAGGCATCCCCACTTTTCGACGGCTCCATCGTAACGGATTTCACTGCTTTCAACCTTCCAACTTTCCTTTTAGGCACAACTGCAGGCAACTCAGAGTGATGCCGGAGATTGTTTTTCGGCACCTTGAGTCTACTATGGCTGCGCGTTCGAGGAGGGGAAGCATGGCTCGAAGACTTATGTGTGACTGCCCGCGACGACTCGATCGCCTTTATCTGCGAGGATCTCACGACTTTTCGTCTCTTTTCCTCTGGAGGGCTGCGTTCTTGATCATTTTCTTCCGCGTTGCTATTTTCTGATATAGAAAGAGAATCGACATCGTCCGCTGCGTCGCTGGCGCTGGCACTTGCTAAGCATTGGAGACCATGTGATACGGTGCCGGAGTCTGGAGAATGTCGTTCGTCTGATTCTTCATTCGGCAGTTGTAGCAAAACGGAAGTTTCCAGCGACTCGTCCTCAATTTCACGAACTCGATTCTTGGCTATCAAGAGTCTTGTCCGAGGAAAGGAGCGTTTCTTTCCTATGATTGGTGATGGTACCATGTTTGAAAATGAGGAATCTGTATCGGTACGCAAAGGAGATCCGTTATCCACTGTAGTCAATGCTGAAGATCGACAAGGTGAAAAAACTCCGGAGGACACGGAGACAGAAGGAGGGGAGACAAAAAGTCTGGGATGCGGCCTCGATTTTGCAGAACCTCGTGGCTGAAGAGGTGTCTTCAAGGTGACATCAAAGTCGTCGTCATCATCATTTTCGTAACCATCTGTTGCATTGCTGTCATCCGCATCATTAGCATTAGCGAGCTGGCCTGTCAAGAAAGGTGGAATCCCAGAAAAAAGGCATTTGTCGCTCAAGTCACCGGCGCGGCCGGGATTTAGAGGCTCACGTGGTGGCAAGAGCGACTTCTGAAAACCCTGTCGGGAATTCTCTTCTGGGATTGGAGGGTAGATCAAACGAGACGCAGCCATAGAAGTCAAGACGAGCTTTGATTTCGTCACGATAGGTGTAGGAGGGTAAGCTGAAGGAAATGCGGGATATTGCCTCCAATCATCCATTTGATGCTGTTCCACATGGCTGGTCTCTATGGGTCTCAGAGTACGATCAGCCTCTAGAGGTCCTAGACCATCGTCAGAATCTGACGACCTTGGAGGATACCAGATCTGATGCCTGGATGACGAAGCCACTGGTTCATTTGATTGGTCGCTACCTTTATCCACGAATACTCTCCTGGCAGGCGGATTCTCACCATTCGAATTCCGGAACATTTGGTGACTATCTTCCCTAAGGACTAATTCGTTCGGAGGTAGTTGTCTGGATGAAGCTAGAAATGATGAGGCCACTTCCGACGAGTTGACCTCATCAGTTGAGTCGGACGAATAGTTTTCCAACGAAAAACGTTCATGAAAGTACCCAAAACCATTCCTCCACCATTCCAACACGACATAAATGGGATAAGTGGACAGAGCGAAAAGAAAATCCCCAACCATCAGCATGATGTCCAAAATAGCATCGATACTTTTGGTGTGAGGTTTAATCACGGGCCGAATGAGGTGAAGGAAGATAGGTTCAGCACCCTAGGAAATCATGTTACCTCTCGCAAATTGGAAAAAAAAGATCGTATTGCTCACCCGAGCGCGAGTTACGACGAGGAAAAGAAGAAGCACGGATTTGAATTCATCGTAGAAAGGGATAAATAAACAAACAAGATTTTCCAGAGTGCGTTCGTATAGAGCGAACGACACCTAATGTAAGCCACGGTCAGGGCATGATTAAGCGATCTACTAGACTGGTGAGCGTACCCAAACCAACCAGACAGCTAAACAGCCTTTCATGTCTCTCTTCCGTTGGGTCATTCCGCGCACACTTGGTCGCGACGGATTGCGCGCTGAGGGTGGGGGTGGTTTCAATGTCTTGTACGAATCATATACGTTCAGAAATAGCATAAGAAGCCGAAGAATGGGTACGAAGAGTGCCATGACCCAAAAACTTGGCTTCGTTCTACCAGGGGGTCGTCGCCAACAGAACAAGTATAGGTTTCAGTTTCACCAACAACAATTAGTGGTTATGCATAGCATGCACCTTACCCCGCAGCTTTGCACGCGGTGTGTGGCAGTCTCGACAGTATTGTGAAGGAAAGACAAAAGTTGTCTTGGAATATATAACACGCACATGATTATGTAATCAAAGCAGACTATATGCCAACTGGACTTTCATTGTCTGTACGAAGCGGACACGTTACAGTCGTTACAATGCCAAAGATTAGGACTACGAGGACTAAGGCACCGCCAGAGGGATACGAGGAGATAGAGGAGGTGCGTATCATGTGAATGGTACACCATGTGGCTGGTGCAGACAATTATTACCCATTCTCGTCAGATTCTGGAGGACTACGCAAAGAAGATGCGAGATGCGGAAAATGAGTCTCATGAGGGTAAACGCAAAGCAGAATCACTTTGGCCCATCATGCGAATCTCTCATGCTCGTTCGAGGTACATCTATGAATTGTACTACAAGCGTGAAGCTATCTCAAGGGAATTGTACGATTGGCTTCTCAAAGAAGGTTATGCTGATCCAAAGTATGTTTTTTTGAACCTTCGATGACCGTCTAAAACATGACCCCCTGTTTTGACAGTCTCATAGCAAAGTGGAAGAAGACCGGATATGAAAAATTGTGCTGTCTACGTTGCATACAGACGAGGGTCTGTTTACCTGTCCTTGGTTTATATGTTATTGCTGACCCTTCGACTCAGGATATGAACTATCAAGGCTCAACTTGTATCTGTCGAGTGCCAAAATCCCAAGTAAGAACGGGAACTGTCGTTGAGTGTGTTCATTGCGGTAATTATCTATCACGAACTTCTCGTTCCACCACTTGCCATTCAAATTGATTTCAGGTTGCCGCGGATGCAGCTCTGACTCGTAGTACACCGAATAACATTGACTGTACAGTTCCCAGTGTTTCCCTGTCGTCGTATGATGTTTCTTAGAGTAACATGTGGTCAAAGATATTCGGGTTTAAGTTTTTTTCTAATGTATGTTCCGTTATCCTCTATAGACAACACCCACGTCCATGTGACTCCACTCTATCTTCTAAGAATAATATCCCAACTAGTGACTTTGGAAATCGATTTTCGTGTTATCGGATGGGAATCTTTGCCCGAATGTTTTTCATCATTCCGATCGTAATCATCAGATATTTATATCAGGGTTAGCCTGATCGACAGTGAAATCTACAACATATAAAACCGCGCCCGGTGTCAACGGGGAAAACAACCTCCTCTTTCTCCTCTTACCTTGCAAGCAATGGGAGAATTTTCCGAACTGATCATACACCTTTTCTCAAGAGGTGCATCTGAACAGGTATGTCTGTATCAGCACTTATGTTCTTTGTCATCTGAACACTACATAGGGAGGAGTGATATCAGGAGACAATCCAACGCACTACAATCCTTCCAATCCCGTTCGACTATGGATTATTCAAGTTGGTACGTTGAGTTAATCTGTTGTCATGTTTTCTCGTTTTCTGATTCCAAGCAGTAATTATAATCACTACAACCCAGTTATTGTCTCTTGGTCTTTCTCGCATTCGACAGCCGCGTGTGATTGCAGAGGTTATCGGTGGTGTTATACTTGGTCCAACCATCATGGGTCGCATCCCACACTTCAGGGACTCTATATTTCCAGAGGCCAGCATGCCGCTTCTTAACATCACCAGCACAATTGGCTTGATCTTGTTTCTCTTCCTCGTTGGATTGGAAATCGACACTCGCTTGCTCAAGAGGAATATACTAGTGTCTACCTCTGTTTCCATTGCCGGCCTTGTCATCCCTCTTGGTTTAGGCGCCGCGTTGGGCGTCGGTGTCTACAAAGAATTCATAGACCCGAGCGTGAATTTTGGGTATTTCCTGTTGTTCACCTCGGTAGCTATTGGAATTACAGCCTTTCCGGTTCTATGTCGTATCCTCACGGAACTCAAACTTCTTGATACAGAAGTTGGATTGATTGTGTTGTCGGCGGGTATTGGAAATGACGTTGTCGGTTGGGTGTTGTTGGCTTTAACAGTCGCCCTTGTCAATGCTTCTGCCGGTCTCACTGCCCTCTGGGTCCTCCTGGCGTCTGCAGGTTACACTCTAGTTTTACTTTATCCAGGAAGGTGGTCTTTCCATTGGCTGGCTAGGCGCACGGGCAGTTTGGAGCAGGGGTCGCCTACGCCCTTCATGATGACCGTCACTCTGCTTGTGGTCTTAGTTTCCGCTTTTTTCACCGACATTATCGGTGTCCACGCAATTTTCGGTGCGTTATCTTCCTTCTTCACGCTTCGTTAACCTAACCACATAGTGAAGGTGGTTTCCTGGCTGGTCTGATCATCCCTCATGAAAACGGTTTTGCAATCTCGTTAGTGGAGAAAATTGAAGATCTCGTCTCCATCTTGTTCCTTCCGATTGTATGTGCCCGATTGTATGTTTTTCCTGCCCCTTCATTCTCCTTATCTCCATCTAGTACTTCACGCTTTCGGGGTTGAGAACCAATTTGGGATTGCTTAATACCGGAAAGGACTGGGGTTACATAGTCCTGATCTGCCTCGTTGCATTTTCATCCAAATTCTTTTCATGTGCAGCTGCTGCTCTCGCAAACGGATTGAAATGGCGAGAGGCAGGAGCAATCGGGTCCCTCATGAGTTGCAAGGGGTATGTCGTCATTCACACTTCAAACGAGCAACATCCGTACCTAATTTGGTTTGCAGGTTGGTTGAGCTGATCGTGCTCAACATAGGTTTGCAGGCCAATATCCTCGATACACGAACATTCTCCATGTTCGTTGTACATGCCCTCGTGCTCACCTTCATCACCACTCCACTCGTCATCGCATTTTACCCTCCCAAGTACCGCATACATCACAAAGGGGAAAAACCCTTGCCCGGTGAAGAAGCAGCTTTTCCTGATACCAGATCGTCTTCAGACGATGAGCGAAAGACGAAATTTGCCCTTATCCTGGACAAAATCGAGTCTCTTCCAGCAGCGATGACGTTATCTCAGCTCCTCCATTCTCCTTCACTTGTGTCGCTCTCATCCACGCAGTTGACCGTTATCAATGAAAAGGCCGGTGAATCGGGAGCTGAAGAGCCTGAGAAACCCTTATCGGGCATAACGATCGAAGCTCTCCGCCTCATGGAGCTCACAAACCGAACTTCAGCCGTTCTGAGGTCCAAAGAGGCCGATTCGCTCATCCACAATGATCCAGTCGTGACCGTATACAGGACGTTTGCCCAACTCAACTTTCTCGATGTCACTTCCAATATTTCAATTGTCAATTATGACGAATTCCCGGAAGCCATTGCCAGACATGCGTCTGATACAGGATCTGAGATGATAATCATCCCGTGGCCACGAGGTATCACCTCTGTTTTGGACGAGGAGAGCGAAGGACAAAAATCCCGTACACGAAACCCATTCGATGGCATTTTCCACAAGACGACGACCCAAGACCAGACAGGCTCTGTAGTATACTCCGAGTTCATTCGCCGTGTGTTTGTTACGTCGTCAAGAGACGTGGCTCTTTTTGTGGATAGAGGCATGACGTCGATCCCGAACGGGGTCAGCAAACAGCATCTGTTCCTGCCGTTCTTTGGCGGGCCTGACGATCGTTTGGCGCTGTCGTTCCTCGTTCAGATCTGTGAGAATCCACTGGTTGTAGCGACCGTGGTAAGGGTGGTCAAGGTCGACTCGGATGCGGATGGCGTCAAGTCACTTGCTAGTGCACTATCTCCTCCGAACTTCCCAACAGTCCATGCAAGCGTCATTGCCGCCGACACCATCTATGGCCAACATTCCACCCAAACTCGCCTCGCATCCGACACAGCCGATAATCTCCTCTGGAGCAAATACACCTACACCTCCTCCCCGCACTTCCACCACCCAAACATCACCTCCGCTCTATCGCGCATCACGTTCCGAACCGAAAACGCCTCCAAGCCTCTGCAACACGTTGTTCAGCTGGCGAAGGAGGAAGCGTCTACGGCGATTGCGCGGTCGGGAAAGACGATCGTCGTGTTAGCGGGGAGGTCGAGGAGGTTGGCGGTGGAGGAGTTGGGAGGGGAGTTGAGGGGGATTACTTCGGAGGCTGCTTCGGCGATTGGGAGTTCGGTGCCCAAGACGCTGGGTGATGTTGGTGCTGCTCTGGTGGCAACGCATGTGAATGCGAGTTTGTTGGTGCTTCAAGCGGCGCCTTCGCATTAAACCGTCGACGAAGTACTTATTCCTTTGTCGTCTGTTGCTAGTCTGATTATCATGATAAACAACCCATTAATGTAGTCTTGATATGATACCCCTTAATTTTGATATTCACAACAATGTATAACGATTAAACGAATTTATTTCCAACAAAGCCAATTGTTATAGAGCAACGCAATACATCATATAAAGCAAGAGGGTATATAGCGAATGTGAACGGAGACCGAGAACAATCAAGTTATTGTACAAACAAGGAAATTTTTTAGCCTATTTACATGTCAGCGACACTATTCAAAATACCAATACGGCTAGCGGATCCAAGGCCACCTTCATTCATGGCAGACTCATTCGGGACGATAGCTCCCAGTCCAGATCCTGATGCACCACCAAGTTGAGATGTAACGTCGCTTTGAAGCTGCATAGGTACAAAGACGACTTTGCTGTTTGCTGACTTGGCCATTTGTTGCACTTATTAGAAGAATGAATTAGTTAAATATGAATGATTTAACCCAAACGATCGCAAGACTTACAGGCTTCGAGCTGCCTGATTTGCATAGCAGCCGGTGAGGCCAAGATATCAGCCGCTTGCCTCATAAGCCTAGCCGCATCGACTTCCGCACGGGCCGCAATGACCTTGGACTCTCCAATCCTCTTCTGCTGCGCAGCAGAAGAGAGAGACGCGGACACCTCAGCGCTGAAGACGATATCCTTGATGAGAAGCCCCTCAACGGCGACGCCCCATTTGTCTGCAACATCGGCTACAATTTCGGCAATTTCGAATGCGATGGCTTCGCGCTCGGTTACGACGCTTTGGACGGCGCGTGCGCCGACGACGTGGCGGAGGGTGGTTTGGGCGCGTTCCATGAGTGCCTGGTGAAGGTCCGTAATACCGAAGGCTGCACGGTATGGGTTGCAGATTTGGTAGTAGATGACAGAGTCACTAAATAAATAATAAAAAAAGTAAATAAATGAAAGACAATCCGGAGAGCGTTGTACGTACATTTCAACGTTGACATTGTCACGAGTGCTAAGAAATTAATCTTAGTTCAAGTTGGATCAAAAATGAAGATTGAGAACATTACATACATGACTGATTGTCTGCCGATGGGACTGATCTGGATTCTGACGTCAACGATGCGGAGAGATTCTGTGCAAACATTGACTTGGACGAGACCAGGATCGACAGACTTGTAAAACTGGCCGAAGCGAGACACGAGGCCGACGGAACCTAAAGAAGCACCAGACAGTCAGAATTGTGTAGAGAAGGTAAAGTTTCGAGGGCGCATTCTGGCGCATTCTGATTGGTACCGCTGGCGGTGGTGGAGTGTAACCCAAAACCAGCCCCACATCTGGAAGGGCTTGGCATGAATAAATGGTAAAGTGCATACCTTGGTCGACTTCGCGGAAAGGATTTGGGCAAGGGCAGCAAGGAATTGCGCCAAAGAAACCAACACATGCACCCAAACATTGCATTAACGAGCCGTAGGCCCCATGGACGACGTCTCCTGTTCCGAGGTCCTGTGAATACGAAGGCTAGTAGTGATGAACCGAATTCAGGATAATGTTTCAATCAGTGTAAAATAATACTCACCTGCATCTCTGATTTCTTCAGGGGTTGTACATGGATCAAGGTAGAATCTGCATTCGTCGGAGGCCTTCTCGGGACATGAGGAACCTCCTCTGTGACTATTGACGAAATACTGGGTTAACCTCCTCAATATAGAAACAGGAGCCAAACTCACCACCTCTTTCGTTGGGATCGATGATATAATTGTCCGACGGCGATGGCGCACGGGCCTTGGTGTGAGCGACGGCCGTGTTGTCTGTGAAGGAGGACATCGTGAGACCTTTGCTGAGCTTAGTCGAGAAATGTTTCCTGTAGCCGTCTATATATAACTTTAACACGGGTCACCTGTTTGCCCCAGGCGGTGTCGAATTGGCTTAGCAGCTGCGCAGTAGCACAGCATGAAGCCAGATACATGTACTTGTTACGTCGCTTAGCATTGGTGTCAAATGTCATTGCGAGTATTCCAAAACGAGTCGCCATTGTGATCGGGTTTCAGCTGAGGAAAACAACATAGCACCTAACTCTGAGAAGAGGTATTACTTGCGGCAATGTCAAATGCGCAGTCAGTCTTCAATTGACAATACGCGAATTTGTAAAAGTAGATCCCTGCGTTCAATTCAATCCAACAGCAAGATTTGACTTAGTACATCGTCACCGTGGTGTCAAGTCAAACCGCAGTCATAAAATAATATCGTATGCTCCAGTATGACGAGGAACGTTTCTAATTGTTTACGATAACGCGTCCGACAATCAAGGAAACTCTTTCTGGGTGCCGCGGTGTAGTGTCGACAAATGAAGCAGAGACAATTAAGAGAACCTTCTCTGAACCTTGCCCACAAGCGGCGATGTCCCTTACACTTAGAAGAGACGAATGAAGCCAGGGTGTGATGCTCAACTCTTTCACCTTTGAAACATTATTTCCATGCTCGCTTGAATGATGGGCTTGGTCTTATAGCATGACATTTTCGTGACTGGAGTCTTACATATACTTCTATGCTTCAGGACCATGAGAAAATAAGTTGATTGGCAATTCAGGTTACAAAACACACCTCTAGATACTCCTCAACTTCCTTCAGAATTCTTCCTTCATACTCCATATGTGAATCGTAAAAAGAGACAATGAAATTGTAGCGAGATGATGCATCTTGATGCCTGGCATATGTTAAAATGGTCATTGATCCAAGTTCAAGTTCAGGTTCCTTGATAATGATAAAGTGGTAGCAGTGGATGAAATGTTCACCACAGACATAGGTTGAACGTCTGACATATTTTTCTCCGTCAATATTGAGCAACTTCATATACGACGCAAAAACTTCATGTTCTCTACGAATAAAGATGTCTCTCTGAATTTTCGGAAGAAGTATTGTGAGTCGGAAGGTTAACTACAGGAAACAAACATACGTCAGGAAGATTACAGCTCGGATCAAACGGAGTGAAATAGTGCGGTCGCCAGGTCCTAAACATCAATTCAAGCCTGTCGTCCAGATGCTCACGCTGAGAATACAGATTCAGATGACGAAACTAGGTAAAATACAACTTAGGGAACACACATGGCTAGCCGGAACATTTTTGAAAATACTGCAAAGATTGAAAGCCGGTAGCAAGCTCTGCACAAAAGAACCCATCTTCCTAAGTGTCTTCAAACAATTGATCACCATGAGTTCTGCCAAAAAAAAATCGAATAAAATCCTACCTTCATCCGGGTTTGTAGTTGAGCGATCGATGAATGCAGCTTTATGATCTCATCAATATGAGCTTCGTAAATGGTTTGGCTGATGCCAAGGTCCTAAAAAGTCTTAAGAAGAGAACAAATTTGCTTGGATTCAACTTACCCGCCGTCTCAATGTCCTGAAGATGTAGAAAAGTGCGGATACCCACGGCAAGTGAACCCCATGGTGACGCGACAACTCCAACAGGAGTTGTTGTTTATGACTGTAGAGTATATCCAAGGAACAGATATAATTCCTCAACTCAGCATTATACCGAGCGAAGTAGCAGTGGTACGCAAAGTCATAGAAATATTCAAGGGCTAGGTGTCCATATGTTAAGGTTAAAGTGAATTGATGTATTAACTGGTACTCACAGAAAGCATTCATCATAAGGTGATTCTTACCAAGGTCGAGGTGAAACCCTCTGCTCCGGGAAGGATCAAGGAGATAGTCAAATAACGAGTTATGAAGCACATGGAAATCACCCCCATCTAGGATAACCAGGGAACGAAGGGAGTCGAAGAGCAAATCAAGGTCACCGGGCTTCCAACCGAGTAGATTGTCAATGATAGAAACTATTGATGTATCAACGCTTTCATCTTCGAACAGACCTTTACGTTCGGTGATAAGATACAAGATACCAAGAACAAGGCGGATGGCCTCAACTTGAATGTCTTCTACTTCCTGGAATATACGGGTATATAGTGCATCCAGTTGGGCATATGGCCTATCTTGAACACTGGCCGGAGAAAGGCCGAGAATGACTTGGAGGCGGTCATCTGGCCGACGCCGAGGGTGTTCGATATACCTAATCACTGTTGACGCGTAGATAAAGTGACCCGAAGATCGATCCACAAGGGTATCGATAGCTTCACTACCAGGCCAGTCAGGACCAAGGTGAGTTCCGAGAACATGAACGCGACAAATGTCCGCAAATTCTTGTTCCAGGAACCCGCGGATGTCGATATCGACATTAGGATCCCGACTCAAGTCATATCGTTGGACATTAATTGCCTGCAAAGCGCGGTGGTGGTCAAACGTGCGTACAATATGTGATTCAGGACGGCTAGCAATAAGGAAGCAGAAAGGAAAAGGGAGACGAGGGATTGAACTTGCGATAATTTGTAGCAGATCGCATTGAACGTCGGCATCTTGACATTCGTCGAGGCCATCAATGACAATGAGAAGAGGATGACCTTGCTCGAATTTGCTACTTGCAAGGGTCAAATTGGGTTCGACGAAAAGTGTTTCCCACTGGGATTCTCTGGATTTGTGGAATAGGGTCGGGTATTTGCGAATCTGATCCTCGATGAGAGGTCTGAGGTCAGGGAAGGTCTCGAGAAGCTGAAGGACGAGTGTTGGCACGAGTTGGTCGCCATTGCCCCTTGTGGGTACCGCCGTTTTCGAGAAGAAGAAACTCGCAGCCAGCCTTCTCAATTTTTTGAACTTTTCGGCAAGTGTCTGAGCCAACGCAGACTTTCCTGCTCCTGCTCCCCCGTAAAGCCAAAACATGCTCGCCGAACAGTTATCGCTGTTAGCCCAGTCCTCTATTTCTTGTAAGATTGCCTGGCGAGTTGATTCAGCACATCGAGGGGGATCAAACCGCTCATTTGAGTCAACGAGAGCGGCGAGCGCACAATGTTCACGCAATTGGTCCAACGCTTCATCGTAAGGGTTAGTTATTGACTATGCGGGACACATACCAGCGCTCTTCTCCCAGGTTTTCTGCACGCATGTCTACGACCATTGAAGCAACATTAACCATCTCTGCATTTGAGATTACTGACATTGGGGGAACCATCTTGCACGTAGACGACGGAATAACATTAATGAGTCCTTTGGGAAACTCCAATAAGTAAATTGTCCGCTGGTCATACAATATGGCAATTCCACTCACCATGGACATACTTTTTGTCTGTTTCTATATGAATGTCGACAGGCATTGAAGCCACCTCTGCATTTGAGATTTACTGAGATCGAAGGCAGCGTCTTGCGCATGTAGACGGGCGCTTCTTTTGTTCAGTGTGGGAAAGTGTTCTCCCTTGCTAAAGTTTACCATCTACATGCCAGATTCCACGCTGCAGAATAAATATTGGCTCCTTAAAGCAGAACCAGACTCCCGTATCATCAAAGGAAAGGATGTCAAGGTGATTTTTGAATTTGAATCTCAATATCGGGAAAAATAAACTTACATGCCGGAACTCCAGGTCGCGTTCATTTCATCCACTTTTTAGCACCGAAAACTACAATTTATGGGTTTTATTAGTTTAGTGTGGATGACTTTGAACGCGTCAAAGCTTCACCATGGGAGGGCGTTAGGAACTACGAGGCAAGGAATCTGATGAAAGAGATGAAAGTGGGGCAAGATGTGTGTGCTCCGCCGAGAACGCGTTTTCTGTTTCTAAACACGTCCTTTTTGTCCTCTGCTTTAGGCATTGTTTTACCATTCAAATTGCAAGAACCCAGGTGAGGTTGCTCTCTGTCATCTTTACTCTTATTAATTTAAAAAATATGAAGGAATTGCCGCCTTTGCAGAAGTATATATATATATCTGCGTTACTTAGGTCAGAGTCATACTCACACAAAAAAATCTTCGCAGGTCGCTAAAGAAGCCTATCCGGACTGTGAGTTGCATTGTCTTGTGTCTCCGACATTCACAATCTCAGGCATTTTGTTGTAGACACAGCATGGGACTCGTAAGTTCGAATCTACTTAGATGGGTCCTAACTATAATTCTATGCCAGGTCCCACCCATACTACGATCCGGTAGCACAATTTCACCTCAACCACTCCGCTCTCGCTCACCCCACCATCAGAAATCAGATTCCAAGAACCCTCGATGGTTCATGATCGACCTTACATTTTCTTTTCGCACGAAGCACTTCGTCCCACTCGCACTGCTTCGTATTCTCGCGAATTCTTCTCTCGCAGACCTTCCTGAAGAGCTGGCGTATATCGGTGTGGAAGGTCTGAAAGCAATAAAAGGTATTTGATTTCTCTCGGTAATGTAATGGATGCGTATGATACCTTCCTCCGGGCAGGGATGGATCTTGTCACTCGGGGTCGACTGAGCGTACAGAGGGTGGAAGAAGACGCCTGGAAAGCGATTGTGCTACTGGCTGAGAAAGGCGGTTGGCAAGAGCTCGATCTGAAACCAAAACCAAAGAAAGGCACTAAAAATGAAGTAAAGAAAAGAAAAAATGACGACGAAGGTGAAGGCGAATGCGAGAAAATCGCGCACTTGAAGTCGAAGCCAGAATCTGCCCGCAAGCCTCAGAAGGAGCTCGAAGAAGATGAAATGTCATTAGAAAATGGGCAAGACGCACATGGAGCAGATGGGAAATTGATACCTCAGCGAGGAAGAGGTATAAAACGCAAACGAATGGTTGATGCATTACCACGGCGATCCACTCGTGCAAGGAAATAAAATGGCTTTTTTTCTTCTGATAATTTGCACATCTAGTTGTACGAACTCTGCCTTCTTCCTAATGCATCCTAATAACGAGTAAAGCTTTGTCCAACCAATTTGTAAATTAAATAAAATTTTGCAGCAGTAATAAAAATTATAGCGGATGCATTCTTTCAACTTATCTTGTCATAAAAAGCAGCCTTCCTGTATCTGAGCAGTGAGGACCTAGCATTCCGCTACATAATAATCATCCGCTATTCTCCAGACACCATCAGCGAGCTGTTTTTTCATCCAATATGGTATTGGCTCTTTTGCATACATTATTCCTCAAATTGACGATTTCACCCAGTTGGTCTCAGAAAATATTATCGACAACCATGTAAGATTGTTTGTCAGACTGGGGATTG
>QDKV01005267.1_pt1 | contig 41630 bp, 41 predicted proteins | sample 1861101 | NCBI WGS metagenome assembly QDKV01 (sample SAMN04275158, study PRJNA302643) | Fungus metagenome, whole genome shotgun sequencing project. | isolation source: fruitbody | host: Mallocybe terrigena | place: Sweden | collected 2013
TTCCTTCCTTGGATTTATCGCTCATAGTATCATCTCGTTTCGGTTCTTCGATATTTCGTGATCTATGTACCTATATCTTGTGCTTATACTCAACGCTGACTCCATGGATCCAAATGCAGGCAATTTTTAAATCCTCTTTAATTGGGAATTCTCCTTCGAAGCAGTACAATTGGATCTTGGGGACCGGCCACTTGTGTCTTTCTAGCACGAGTATTTCACTCGTTCTCTTCATCGTCTGACTAGGTACCCGGCGGAAGTGTGTCAAGAAAAAGCAGCAAATCTCATTTGCGATTGGAAAGAAGATTTGATCAATGTCAAGGGGTAGCAATGTCAGGAGCAGTCAGCATTATTTGATGGGTTACGGACGCTTGTTCCACAAGAATTTTGTCGTCAACCAAACCGTAACATTCCAGTGAATTAAGTCCGAGGAGCATAGTTTCTCCATTGAAGGAAAGGAATTTGCAACTTATTTATTTATTGACAGTCCGACCAACACTGATTAAATCTATGCAGTCCATCCAGCAGTATTCCGCTCACTGACTGCTCAGATGACACAACCTGAACTAGCACACACAGCAATTCCCACATGGTCTGGTGAGTCTACGACTTATCGATATCGTTCTGATCCTCAACATACGAATCAAGGTGACCCACACTTTATTGTCACGGCGGATGGCAAATCGCTGAATCTCTCCATCCTTGACGAGATTTGTGGTTCGGATTGTAGTGCTCTAATACCTTGGATGACTGTTTATCATATCTTTAGTCACCTCGACTCCCTTCCATGGTGGCGATAATCAGCAGGTGGTCGAGATTCGAGTCGTATATTCTCTAGGCCCACTATGTGATCTGACGAGATTTTGGCTGCAGTGGCTTTTGCAAAACGACAGAAGTGGGATTGCCTATCTGCAATCAAAGTATAATGGTTTCTATGTGAATCTGAATGGTGTCGAAGATCCGAAAATCATCGTTGCAAATCATCCATTCCAATGGAAAATATCGAAGTGTGGTGGGAGATATAGGTCTGTGATATTTAGTTTAGCTCAAAATGTTGAATTGCTCACACAACTTCAAGGTTCATTGCTTCCGATTTAGGGCTGGCATTGAGTCTTGAGAATGATACTGCCAGTTTACGCCCCACAAATGATAAAAGTACAGAATTGTTCGTCTTGAAAAACACACCTGGAAATCGAATCGTCATTCAGGAGGACCCTACTTTCTCCTCGTCGTCATCAAATGTAGGCTCCATCTTACGAGGGAGAGAGTCTGGTAAGAGCCGTGAGGCTAAAGCGCGTCATCGCTGTTACATAAATTGCAATAACGTTTTCCAATAGGCGGAAATACCAACGCATCGACAAACAGTTTCCCAGAAACCGCGCCAAACGCACTCAGTGATCTGCGAGAACTGCTGTACGTAGCTTAAAGTTTTTTTTAAAAAATTTCTCATGAAAATCAGCGCATCAATCGACGACGGTGTCAAGAATCTGGCAACGAACCTCGGCCAACAGCAAGTGTGTCCCCTTTCCGAGTCTGTGACTACTAGTCAATGTTGAAACTGATCTTGCAATAGACGGTTTCCTCGTTATCTCACCAAGACGGTTTTAATCAAAGGCAACCAGTCACCACGAGCCAATATATCATTGGTAAGTTATACATAGTAGTATTGAACAAATTTATTGACCAAGTGCTATTGACCCTCACCTGGGCTGAAACGTAAGTAATAGTCTTGAAGTGCGCGCTTCACTGACCTTCTGTTCAAGTGGAATCCCTTGGAACTTTTAGTTCCAGAATCCGAAACCCATTATACGCCTGGCACTCCCGGAGTAATACGGGTACAGAACAACATCGGTGTACCTATCGGTGTTGCAATGTCCGGCCCATCTGAAAATTGGACTTATCGATGGCACCAGGCAGCAAATACTACTGCTAGCTGGACAAGGACTTCGACCAGCTGGGTCCATGTAAACTCGTCTAGTCCTTGGGTTTCCCGGATATATACTGGTCGCCCAGGGCAGACTATTCAGGTCGGCCCTCTAACCTCGCAACAGGAATGGAACGGTAATGTCGTGCTGAAGGACGATATCTTGTCATCAAGACTAATTGTTCTGTAGGTATGCAATCAATTACCCCTGGTAATGCCCGTTACACTCCTGGAAACGGAAGTGAAATAGGTATACAAAACAACATCCACTTCACCATTTATGTGGTCGTGTTGTCAAACGACAGCATAGCATCATCGTTGGAAGTTCGTTCAATGGCTCCTGGGACGAGGTCGTCTTGGATAGTACAAAGTCCTGAAGTTGTCCTTATCAGCATGGGCAGCACACCCGGCTTGCCCCGTGCTTATCTTGGGCGCCCAGGATTTATTTTGCACATTGATGATTGGATATAGTTAGAAATTTCCCATTTTTTACAAGGTGTTGATGTCTATCCCAAGGACGAAAGAAATTACCGGGGAGTTGTAGCTTGTTATGATAATTGCATGCACCGTCTACTTTTTTACAATTCCGGCTTGAAAAATTTCCGTCATTCCCGTCTTGAACAACCATTTCGGATTCGAAATTTAAGCAAAGAAATAAGATAGATCCGGTGCAATAGAATTTTTTGCGGGATTAGAGCTTTGGAAAAAAAAGGTCCCGAAGATTCATCATTTTCACACGATCGTAATTGCAAGCGCTTATGCCTAATAAGCACAAGCGCCCACAATCCCAACTGGAATTGCGCATTTACTTGAGATATCCATGACCACATATATGCCCTACTGCATCCCCCTCAGAAGATCTGTCCTTGTCTTCTTTCCCAAATGCCCAACTCCAAGAGTAGATAATCGGGACAGAGAGTCGGAAACACACTCTCATGTTGTCCAGGTTATGATCAAGCAGGCCTAGTGAGTCTCAATGAAATCATAAATAAAATGCATCGTGAAATGACATATATTCCAACAAAAAAGCAAGGACGTGCTCAAGGAAATGACATCGTTCTTCCTTGTTCAATTTGAAATCACTGTCAGTGTTGCAGTATTCCGAGGAATGGACGTCTACTGAAACATAACATAGAAAGCGATCGAAGCTATTCTATTCGCGCATATATGCACGCCTTTTCCAGAAGAATTGCGCGTGGAGGGAAATGGATACGTGTTACGTGGGAGTGAGTCGCATATATTTTTGCAAGCTAGTCAAACTGACACCCGAGTCTGCAGAACGAAAGCCTTGGGATTATGGAAAGACTTTAAATCTAGCATGGGGAAGAAAATCGATCCAGCCGTGTGCAGACAAATGGACGTTTATATTTGAGGTAGTGCCCCATCCAACGTGAACAGTAGATCACAGCAAGTCCCCAAGTTCCAACTCGAAAACGTAGCGTTGAAATCTGCATAGATCATCAGCGATGAAATCAATAGAGCTCGAAATGCACCCATAACTTAGCGACGCCCTTCGACCATAATGATGTGGTACCCAAAATTTGTTTTAACAAGGTCAGAAATAATAGGTTTGTCAACCGTAGATGGTGTAAGAGCAAATGCCGCATCTTGGAAGGGTCCAACCATGCTTCCTCTCGCCATCCAGCCAAGACTGCCACCAACTGTGGCGAAAGTATAAAAAAATAAAAGACAGAATTCTACAGTAATGCAACACACCTTTGGCCTTGTCCTCAGAATATTCCTGTGCAACTCTATTGAATGGCTGGCCGTCCTGATGAGACGGTAAATCAACTCTTGCAATAATAAGACCGAAGAAAACCGACTTTGATCTTCTGCAATGCCTCAGTAGCTCTGGAATGCTTCTCACAGAGAATATGCCGCACATTTATGGCGCTGGCTGCCTTAAGAGCACTCTTTCCCTGAAAAATATCGAACTTAGTGATTGCTATTGACCGCACAACTAATTCACCTTTGTCTGCTTCTCTTCGCCATCTTCTTCAGTCTTTGATTTTCCCTTCTTGTTGTCTGTTCCCTTTTTATCAGTTGATCCAGAGGCCTTCTTTGCCATGCCTTTGACGGTCACTGTTTAAGCATGGGGCCAATGAGAAAGAGTAGATTACTCTCGGTGGCTGTGTGATAATAATTTTTGATAGTGAAATCATCATCATCCTCAACTTGCAACCAGATTGTGGACGTTAGCCATGGCAGACAAGATCACTCGTATTGCTATTGTTGACTCGAATCGGTGCAAGCCAAAGAGGTGTGCACAAGAATGTAAAAAGGTGCATACAGTTCCGCCGAGATCGAACAGAATATGCTGAACAATTCTATAGTCGTGTCCTGTTGTGAAGATGGGTAAATCGTCTTGACGAGACTTTTGGAATCAATTCTCAATTTCTTGTTCTAGGCAAACTGTGTATCGAAGTCAAGTCAAGTGACAAGATAGCGTTCATCTCCGAATTTCTCTGTATCGGTTGTGGTATCTGTGTGAAGAAGTAAGGACAGACCTTTAAAATCAGTCACCCTTCCTGAATTCTTCAGGTGCCCATTTGAAGCTATTGCTATCATCAACTTACCTACAAATCTGGAATCTCAAGTGACGCATAGATACACCGCCAATGCGTTCAAACTTCACAGACTTCCTACACCACGACCTGGGCAAGTTCTCGGACTCGTCGGAACGAACGGTATTGGAAAGAGCACGGCACTGAAAGTTCTAGCAGGGAAACTGAAACCCAATCTAGGACGATATGACGTGTGTTTATTATAACCCCTTCATACACTTTTTTGAAGACGAATCTAGGACCCACCTGATTGGCAAGAAATTTTGAAGTACTTCCGTGGCTCCGAATTACAAAACTACTTCACAAAAGTCTTGGAAGACAACCTTAAAGCGCTCATTAAGCCTCAATATGTCGACCACATCCCAAAGGCGATCAAAGGCAATCTGAATGTGTCGCAAATGCTAGACTCAAAATTGGAAAAGGACAACAAGGAGAAGATTTGCGACGATCTTGAGTTAAATCATGTACTGGACCGGGAAGTTGTTAACCTTTCTGGTGGAGAGCTTCAAAGATTCGCCATTGCAATGTCTTGCATTCAAAAGGCAGATGTGTAAAAATCTTTGATGCAAGCTCCACGCCCTTCTTTGCTGATTTCTTTATCTCCGCAGATACATGTTCGACGAACCCTCAAGTTATCTCGACATAAAGCAACGGTTAAAGGCAGCTCAAGTCATTCGCCAACTTCTGACACCAGCTAATTACGTCGTGGCTGTTGAGCACGATCTTTCTGTCCTTGACTATCTCTCCGATTTTATCTGCTGTTTGTACGGCAAGCCATCAATGTATGGTGTTGTAACAATGCCATCTTCTGTTCGTGAGGGTTAGTGGGAGTTCCGTTGCAGTCGATCAGCTTATATACTGAAATTAACCACCTAGGTATCAACATCTTTCTTGACGGTTTTGTTCCAACAGAAAACCTTCGTTTTCGTCAGGAATCTCTATCCTTCAAGATGGTCGAAACGGCGGAAGAGGTCATCGCAGACAAGACACGGCACTATTCCTATCCTGCAATGACCAAAACTCTGGGCAACTTCAAACTGACAGTCGAAGCAGGCTCGTTCACAGATTCTGAAATCATTGTCATGCTGGGTGAGAATGGTACCGGAAAGACCACTTTCGTTCGGCTTTTGGCCGGAGATACCCCAGATCAAGAGGCGGACAGGCAGACGTTAGCAGTCAGCTTGAAACCACAGACGATCTCGCCCAAGTTCCCGGGTACAGTCAGGATGCTGCTATTGAAGCAGATAAAACAAGCTTTCATGCATCCACAATTCCAGACGGATGTACTCAAACCGATGAATCTAGATAATATCATGGATCAGGAAGTGAAAACACTTTCGGGAGGAGAGCTGCAGAGAGTCGCCATAGTGCTTGCCCTCGGTAAGCATATAAATGCGAATATAAGGGTCGACTGACTCGATTATCCAGGAAAACCAAATGTTTCTGTTTATCTCCTTGACGAACCCAGCTCGTGTGTACACTCTTTTATATCGCTTTTCATTTCTTACCATGTAATATACTAGGTTCTTGGACTCTGAGCAACGTATCATTGCATCAAAAGTCGTTAAGCGCTTTATTCTGCATGCCAAGAAAACTGCTTTCGTTATTGAACACGATTTCATCATGGCAACCTATCTTGCTGATCGTGTCATCGTCTTTGAAGGCCAGCCTGCTAGGACTGCGACGGCGACTCCGTACGTGGCATTCTTCTCGTCTTTTCTGCACTTCGATGTATTGTTTTTCTCATAAATAGGCCTCAATCGCTATTGACTGGAATGAATCGATTCTTAGCATCATTAGAAATCACCTTCCGCAGGGATCCCACCAACTTCCGGCCGCGGGTTAATAAGTTGAATAGTATCAAGGATCGCGAGCAGAAGGGTAAGTCTCCTCCTTCTCTTTTATTTTTATCACCTGACGTCGTCCAGCTTCTGGAAATTATTTCTTCCTTGAGGATTGAGGTTGCACCTTCCCAGTTATGTAACCCTGAGCAGCACTGGACGAATGATTTAACACACTCTACCGAGATATTTGGGTCGGAATAATCGGTGCAGAAGGAACGTCGATTGTTGTGAGTGAGATGGATTTTTGGTCCTATTTTCAACCGTTCGTGGATGAAACGATCGAGATTGAAGATGGATCGTATTGGAAACGGGTCTATTCCAATCTGTAACAACTACTCTGAACATCGTCTATAGAACTAGCAAGCATGGAAATACCTTGAAAGTATCTGCTCGAATGCTCACCATGCGGATATTGTGCAGATGCTCGTTCTGAACAGACGGAAGCTTTTTTCAATTGTTCCGATGCTCCGTCGGTATTGGCGTACTGTCAATCATTTGCTCACTCTTCACTACCTTATGATACTCGCATGAGGATCCATCTGTGATGATCTACTTTCCGTCTTCAGATTTGGCTTTTGCTAAGATTCAGAAACGAACTTGGAGGAATATAAACAGGATGATTGTGTATATGTTATTACAAAACCGTAACGTAGATTTTGCAGAAGGTGCAGCTGGGGCTCTTCCGAAGACTCGAGAGCAATATAGCACAATGACAATCATCCTGTCACATCCGATGTTCACCCACGCTATCCCTTGGTGACAAGGAAGTGAGGGCTGGGAGGTATTGGCCGCCGCAATGAACCCGCTAGCTGAGGGTCGAGAATCCGGGATGATGAGGATGACGCCCAACCGAACTGATCGACATGTTCACGCTTCTCTTGCTTCTTGCTCTAAAATTTCTCTCTCAAGGCGTTCCCTTTCGGCTTGTCTCAGACGCATCAAGGTCAGAGACTCGTAGTCAATTTCAGGTGTTACACCTTGGGTTGGAAACGATGTTCCTTTCTGTAAACTATCGGGCTAAACCAGATGTGTTAATCCTAAACAAAAGCTCAATAAGAAGAGGTGGACACACCAAAGTCGATGGGAACGAAGAGAAGGGGTCAGATGAGTTTCCTGTTTGATTCTGCGGAAGCTCGGCTCTTTCTTGTCCACCTGATTGCAGGGATTTGGGAGGTAGTGATGAAGAAAAATCCTTGGCAACAGCATTTGTGCTGGCATTACCTAGCTTGCCCATCTTCCTCAACCATCCTAGTATGGCTGGTTCTTCGCCCTTTACCCAGTTGACCTTGACACCAGACATTCCCATGTCTTTCTTTTCACTTGCGCAAACGGCCGCAAAGGCGTCACCTATACGTTTGAAAGGAACCAGGGCGCTCGCCATTTTAGGCGGCTTAACGCCTGTTTTCTCTTTCAGAGTCGTGGAAAGAACAATCGACGATTTGTCCGTCGCCCCAAAGCGGGAGAGGAAGGCAGATATGCTCTGCGGCGTGCTCAGTGTCGGGTAGATCTTGAGAGGATATCTGATTCGGACTGTCATATCCAGAGCATCTAAACACCGAGTCAACGTTTGCCAAACACTTGGACAGATAAAATCTACCAGTTGAAGGTGGTGCATCTACGTCCAAAGCGTCGGTGTGCACCTGCTTCTGCATTTCTGTTTCCTGCTTCTTTCTCAACTCCCCTTCCCTTTCTTCTCTTAACCGTTTGCCCTCCTCTTTGATTCTTTCGTTAGCTTGCCTTGTTTCTGCTTCCTCCTTCTGTTTCTCTGTTCTCGCCTTCTTGAACGCGCGTTCCCGTTCTTCCAATTCCTCGACAAGATTTTTTCGTTTGCTATCATATGATTTGAATCTTTCGGCACGGGCATGTTTGATCTTTAGTTTGGCATCAAGCGCAAGTCGTCGCAGAGGATCCAGAAGCAGTTCGTATGCCTGGTTGAGTTCATGAAATTTCCGCGCTTAGAAAGGGTTATTTTATGTTCATACAACAACCCTGTAGGTAGAATTACTACTTACCAGCATCTGGGTTATTTTGATTCTGGGCAAAACCATTAGAATACCTGAAAATCGTACCACCAATGAGGACTTACTCTGTCTGGATGTACTTTGAGGGATCTCTGCCTATAGGCCGTCTTGATCTCCTGTTCTGTGGCGTCTTGCTTAAGACTAAGCAGCTCGTAGGGATCTATTTCTTCCTCTGGCGAAGACATATACTGATTAGTAAGTGAGTCAATAAGTTCAAGTAGTCGACCGGCCCGACTTTCTGCGGTGTGACTTAAATAAATTATGCGATAATATTAATATACTATGGTACTATGTAGAGGCAACTGAGAAATCTCAATTCTAAAAAATTACTCAGATATCAATACTAAGGTAGATTCTCTCTAATCGATCCAGCCACCTTGAGGTACCCATGCCCAGACGGCTGAAGGTGTATCAGTAGACCTGCCAGTGTGGCTTGCATGGGTGTGACCGGCATTCGAGTTTGATCTGACCGCTGTGGCAGCATTATAAGGGGCTTCTCTCCTCATTTCGTTACTGACACCGCTATCTCCCACTCCCATTGTACGAGAGACATTACTTGAGTGGGGCAGTGGTGGTTCGGTCGTGTTATAGTACCTGTTGTGCTGCTGAGGGAAAACTGACATAGGGTGTCCCCAGCCTGTCTCAGATGAACCTGAACGTTGTCGGGAGTGAGAATGAGGAAGAGCCTGATAATTTACAGGTGAACGAGGCGCTGCAGGAGGATATCGGGACGTTGGGCCCCTTGGATCACTTCTAGTCCTTGGATCACCACCCTGAGATAGCGGTGGCAATGGATGAGGCTCATAAGGAGTAGTCGCGCGGTGCAAAGGTAACTTTGGTGAGGGAATCGTTGGGGAATGGATTATTGGAGTTGCACCAGATGGTAAACCTGGGACATATCCTGATACTGATGAGCCAGATACGATCGTCGAATGCGGTGGGGGCGAATGAGAATGTGCAGATGCGTTGGATGTAGATACAGATATGTGGGGTCTTGAGTGTTCACGGTGTTCTTCAGGTGACCACGTTGGCGATGAAGAAATGCCAGAACGAGAGTGGGATTGTCGAGTGGGGAGGGGAGGGGGATGAGGGCCATCGTGGTACCTCCCCGAAGGTGGAGGGCTGTACGCATGCTGTTCAGCAGGTACCCCAGGACGAGGAATGTATCGGTAAGGAAGGGAAGTATTTCTGCTACTGGTCAGCGGACTATAACCAGCCTGATGGGGACTTTGCGAAGGAGGACAGGTGTCTTCGGGGCCAATTACAGAAGGCGGGTTCGGGGATACGATATGGGTTTGCCGTTGAGATATCCTTGTGGGAAGAGGGGGACCACTCCAGGAAGAAGAGCGTATATCCTCGGATGATTGGAGATGGTGGGGCAACGTAGAGGACGCCGAATATACATTCTTCGCGAGGTCATAACCAGCAGAGATATGTGGAGGTTGTATAAGGCTAGCAGAGGATGATGGTCGTGAACTAGACGAAAGGATCGGTTCAGACACAGAGAAGGTCATCTCTTTCCAATGCAAATCGCGTAGATCCGGTGAAGGAGAGCGTCTGGGGGCTTTCGCTGCTATTTCAGCTAGATTCAGCGCGGTCAAATTAGTCTTGTAGTAGTTGGTGATGTTGGTCATTGACTATGAAATAGAGGTATCAATGAAAGCTTATGATAAAATAACTGGAAATTGTAAATCACCTTGGAAGGCATGAACGAAGCTATTTGTTTGAAATTTGTTCCGTACTGAGCCAAAAGATTTAAGAACAGGTCTGAAGAAGCAAACTGGGTATTTGAAAGTTGCGAAGCGAGTAAATTGCTTACTCTTATCTTCGTTCGTCCATTGTGCATTTGAGGGTGCGGCAGACTCCTTTTTGTCCCCAAATTCAGCTGAATCGTTTGCAGCGCCTGCTGAATCTTCGATAACCATCACAGAAGACTTAATTCTCCTTGAACGTTTGGCACGTTTTACAGGACGAGCGCCCACTTCCTGCGTTTCTCGTTAGCATTGTGAGAAAGGGGAATAGCAAATACCGGCTTACCGATCTCTCTTCTTCCAGAGACACCGAAGGAGTGTAATGTATGAGAGGTTGCGCTATGAAGGTGTGAGTTTGGGGAGGCAAATATGGCGGTGAAGAAACTGTTGAGGTTACAACAATGGGCATTGGGGCAGTATTTGATGCGGTTGGGGTGCTTGTCCCAGACGCAACTTTTCGTTTCCGAGACTTTGACTCTGGCTCAGGCGTTGGCGTGCTAGTAGGCGTGTCCCCAAACTGAACTGCATTGCGACGGGAGGATGGTTGCTTTGCAGGAACAGTCATATTGAGAGTCCTTCTTTTTGATGTACGTGAAGCCGGATTTGACGTCAAAGGAGACGCAGATCCAGAGACGCGGTGTACCTCCATGTCGTGCATAGCAATATCCGCGAGCAGTCCATTACCCTTCTTCCTTCCCATACCTCTCCTCTTCCTCTTGTTCGGTGCATACTGAGATACGACCTTTCTGAAATCAATAAACATCTTCTTTTGAAGGTAGTAGTATGCCACGCATTGTGAGGCAGTCTTGTCTGGAAGAAAATCTGCAATGACGCCAAACTGCTTCGGGTAAGCTCCAAATTTCTCCATGAAAATCTTCCTCTCTGCTTCCGTCCAGTCATGTATGCCAGTGTACGGTGCGTAATAGTTTGCAGGATTCTCAACCAGGTAATTTGTGTCGTCGAAGACTACATCTACCTTGCCATTTACCGCCGAAATCATATCAGGCACTTTTGCGAGGTTCCGCATAGATAAGTGGTTCGGGTCAGTCGCTTCATCATTGCCCAAACTAGCGATAATTTGTTCCATCTCGAAATCAGAACGAACGGTATCCGTGAATGCCATTGACCGCCGAGTAGTACGCATCGGGGGCTGATTCTCTTGCTCTGAAGCCAATGTCCGGTGCTGCTCGTTTAACGCATTGCAGTGGGCGAGCCAACGTTCGTGCAAGGCCGCGTACTCCCTCCTGAGATTACCAACTTTCTTATCAATCGTAACTTGTCGCTGGGAAAAGTACTTTACCAGGAATGGCCGTGTTTTTTGGGCCGACTCCCGCCGAGAATCATTCGTCAAGCCATCGAACATCTTATCCATAAGCGTTGACGGCGTAGATGCTGGATGAACCTCTGAAGGAGGAGCGATAGCGAGATTCGACATTAAAACAGGATTGACGCGTGCTTCTCGCGATTGATGGTCACAGATCATACGCGTCATGACTGTGATTCGAAGGGCCTCTTCTCTGGTCTTTGCAGAAGACAGAGGGGAGATATCTTCAAGTTTCGGTAACGTTGTGTGAGCTAGAAGGGGGTCTGATTGTTCAGCATTCGTTGCCTTGGCTGGATCTTCCGAAGGGCTGGGTGAATGGGTTGTAGGTGGAATATCTACATCCATGACATCTCGATCTTTGGCACTAAGTGTCCGTTCTAGAGGAGGGATGAGTTTCGGTTGCTCGGTATCAACAATAGGATCATTGTGAGTTGAAGTGGAATCTTGTGAAGTGGGTGGAGCAGATTCTACTACAGTGGGAGGGCTTGCTTTGCGAGGTGTACACGGTCCGTCCAAAGCCGGTTGTGGTTCTGCCAGAGCAGGAGCTCTGTCAATCGAAGGTGACTTGTCTACAGTTTTACTCGTTGGTGATATATCTAAAGACAAGACGTTAGCCAAATCTCATGACCGATATATGCTACTTCTACCTTGGGTTGTTAGGGCCTCACCAAGTGCTTGAGAAACAACATCTGATTTTTGGGACGGGTCATTTGTGGGTTCTCTCACATAAGCTTTGGTTGGAGTTTCTGATTCAATGGCATCCATTGAAGCTACACCACTGTGTACTGTTTTCGTTACCGATTCCCCATTATCCCTCCGCTTTTCGTTAGCGAGGGCTTCAATAGCAGCCTGAGGTTTCGCAGGAAGACTAGCGGGTAAGTGTCCGGATGGTTGTGGGATTGAGGCAATGCCAGGACTGCTTCGATCGGAGACATGACTAGAGGCGATTGAAGAGCGTGAAGCCTGCCTACACAGAGGATCGCGTTTGGCGACATCCAGCAATGACAAGGAAGTCAAAGAAGGAACGGAATGAGTCAAGTTAGGGCTGCGGATTACAGGGGACGGTGACGCGAGAACTTGTCCTGAAACTGAGGGCTTTCTAGAAATATGGCGAGCATATTCGGAACCTCGGGAATATCCCGAAGACCCAGACTCTCGCCTGGTATGACCGTTGGTTGGGCTCTGGGGATAGTGGCGCCGCGGTCGATCACTATCATATTGTGGTCTGTATGTATCTGAACGTCTGAGCTCAGGCCAAGTCTCGCGCCTGAAAGGAAGTGATGCATGGCGATCCGGAACGGTAATATATGGCCTATCAAACCTCGGAGATCGTTCCGGAGACTCTATACTATCTCTCCGGCGTCTCTCTGAGTGACGCTCAGATGGAGAGAGGCTTATTAAAGCAATCAGTCGGACAGAAGTGGGAAGAAAAAGATTTCATCTCACTTCTCCCTTACAGGACGGTCATTATGCGCCTGTTTCCAAGAATCAGATGGCTCAAAACGCCTTGTAGTAGGAGAGGTGGGTAGGGAAAGTCGTTCTGGAGGATCATAAACTTTAGACGGAGGTCGCCAGGAAGAACCACGATGTGAGAGGAGTTCAGAACTGCGAGAATCATCGGGACTTGGAGACCGGTTGTATGAGTGATCAGGGCGGTAGCTATCGGGTCTGTAGACATTACGATTCTCCACACGGTGCGGGACATAGCTATCATACACTCTTCGAGATGGACCAGGTGAGGGACTACGTTGACGGGGAGCGTTCCCAAGACGCTGAAAGACCAGTCAGATTAACATTCCTCTAACCTCAAAGACAAGTTATACGCACGTCGTAATTAACCGGGATGTTTCCTGACCCCCGACGAGACTCAAATGATGAGTATTTGCTGGGACTGGGAGGTGCGTCGTATCCACTAGACATGCTAATTAGAGTAATTCGCACTGAGCCTTTACGACGCCTCGTAGATAACCCCAACGAACCCAAGCGAGAAAACTAGTATATGGGCACAGATTGAGACTAGAATAATAAGAAAAGCAGGTACGCGCAGAGTTCAGTTGGAGATGATTTAGATGTGCAGTAGCTCCTGCCAAACATTGTCCAACAACTTTCACGTTCAATGGACCCCTCACCATCGGCTTTGCGCAATCCCTCAGGTTTATTTTATCAGAAAGACGAGCTCAGGCGTTCAATAATTATAGCTTATTGGATTGTTATTATTCTTGCTTTTCCTTTGTGGTGGACAACGACCAGTATCCAGAGATTATCGTTACCTTCAAGTCGTGTACAAGATGAAGGCCGAAGGCGTCTCGAACTTCCAATAACAATATGTCTGGAATCGCATAATTTAAGCCTGGTTCAAGACGTGAAACGTGCTTTAACAAATTCTGCTTCAGATGATCCTTCTCGGTGGAAGGGGATCTCGGTCGACGTGGTGGGAGAGACTGATTGTTGTACGTGATCCCCTTGAACCGATGAAACTGCTCTAATTTCTAGGTTTTCCCTTGTAAGCATTAAGCAGCGCTACATATAGTGTGGTTCCACATACCGGACGCCCATACATTTACCATAGGGAACTGCACTTCTCTTTAAACGAGGACAACGGTGCGTCATGAAGCTCAGCTTCGCGTTTTTTAATCCGAAATTGTTGTAGCTGCCGCTGAACTTGCCAAAACACTGACTTCCCTCCTCGTACCATATTCTTCTTCAACTGACCCAGACCGTCGAGTTGCTCAATATTCACCTCGATATCGTCTTGCATTTAGTCTTCTGAATGAAGATGCGGCAGTGGGAGGCGCTGTCTTGCGATGGAACATTCAGCGTGGTCTGAAAGGTACTCATTTTATCGTTCACTTAATTTTTTTTGGGGTTTTGAATTATTTAATAGCACGTATTACACCTATCCTTAGCTATCTTCGTACTCTGCATAACTTCACAATCGAGAGTCAAGTACAATTTCACGCTCGTCTTGCATTCACTCCACATCAACTGGAAGAAATGTATGCAGTTTCTCGTGAAGATCTCAGCGTATTTGTCAATTCTGCTGAATGGACTTTATGTTCGTTTTATTCTTTCCTTTTTGGTGCAGATTCTGAAGCGACCTTCAGCATCTAGTTCTTCCAGTGACCCAGTGCTGCACTTCGTTTTGTTCGTACCTTCATTACAACGTCGGCCACTTCGTATCTTGGCGAGGGATAGTGAGTGTTTATTTCTTCCGTCGCGCATCTCGTTTAGAATTGTCGTATGTTAGACATTTTGAGCCCTTCGAATGCTTTCATGCTCCCTCAGTGGGGAGGCATCGTCATTCACAACCCAACTACCCTTGTGGCTGATGAACTCCTGTCCAATGAACTTGATGACATCTTTTCCTCCTTTGCTGGTCAGTTCCTTGCCTTACTCGGCGTACCAGATCTCCCGTCTAGCCTGGTATGGACTGCCTCGCATCCAATACCTCTTATCTCGGATTGGCAACTTGATGCCCTTCTTCGGCGCCGAACGCTAGAAAATGCCTCTGGTTGCCAAGAGACTCTACTTAGTATTATCAAACTTGTGGAACAAATTGTCAATATGCCTGTCAAAGAAGATGTCCGAGACGACGTCGAAGGCGCCCTATCGGCTTTGATAAAGGTGATCATCAGTCCAATTCCAGCTATCTCATTTCTTGCTGACATGTGTCCCCCTTGTGTCATAAGGTGTACGAAACTTCCCCCACATCCCTCAAGGAAGCCTTTGCATATTCCGCACAGTCCCTTATTCTTGCATCTAGAGCTTTCTTTAATCCTGGGATGTTGGCTTTACTTTACTTCCCTGCAGAGCATAAATACGCAGTTTATACGCCTCTCTTCGCCAGCGCTGTCATACCTCTTTTTGTTGCAGCTTTGAGAGAATTCTCGGCCTGGCGGAAGGAGGCGAAGGAGCGTAGAAATGCCACCTCTTCGGCCTCTGACATTCCCCCAACATAAATTCCCACAATTCTCTTTATTACGGTCATTCCCAGTCTAAAATCGTTGATCGGAAACAAAATAAGAAGAACCAATAATACACATCTACGTCGGTTAAGCACTGCACATCTTGGAGTTTTTTTCTTGTAAGCAGTTGTCCATATGAGTATTGGCCAACAAACTGCTGTGACTGTCAACTCAAACTTTCATAGATCAAAATGTACTTCTCTTATTCAGTTGAGGCGTGTTTCAACAATTCAGATTTTAATGACCCCGTCGTATGGAGACTGGCGATCGTTATACCGCCCGAACGTCCAGCGCAATCGGTTATTTCCGTCAGCCTTGATCCAACGCTCGGTCAGCGTGAAAAATAACGACTTTTGCGGCTTTTTGTTTGACGTCATGTCTACTTTACTGTCACACAAAGGCTTTAAGCATTTCTTTCCCCCGTTTAGCTAACCCTCGACGTTCAACTCTGTCTGCTGGTTCCCTCATGGCGATCCCCCGGCGCGGCGTTGAACGAATACTCATGCTGATACATGTCCCAATAGTTAAGTTTGCCTTGCTGTTTCCTGTTCGCCATCCACACACTGGAGGCGAAGGGCCTTAATGAATATTAACCAGACAGACGGACAAACGTAACTCAATATATTTGGCCCGCTGCACCCACCCTCGTCACCCCATTCCTAACTGCAAGCAGGAGGACTGGCCAGAACAATTACCACAATGGCGGGTCGTTCTATTCAACTTGAGGTTTTTTGAAATTGAGGCCCAGTTGAACGATTGGTACAGATGTCATATTCTTTGTGAAGTATGGCTCGGGCAGCTCGGCCGTGTTGGACTGTTGTCAGTGCTGTGTAGTCAGCAACTTGGTCGGCCAAGTAGAATTTACCTTTACGGGATCGCTTGTGTACCTTGGTGCTTTGACAACTAAGTCCCCATTTTTATGTCACTTAGTGTTCGTTGCTGATCTTGATTGTACAGTCATTTGGGGCTACAGAACTTTCTAATCTGTATTTTAACACTTTTCTTTGAAAATTCTACTTCCAGATCTCCATATTTGGAGTGCTATCCAAACTTCCGTACTAATTCCTTATGCTGCCCATGTCATTTAGTATTTTGTTGGTGTTTCTGAGAATGTTATGTTATAAAGAATGTAGATTCACAATGGACAAGACCTTTCATTACAATGAACCTTTGGTGGTATGGAGCTTCCCAATAAAAATTACCATTCCACAGATCATTTCAAGTGTGCCGGCTGTTCATGGTTTAAGTTTAAGAGAAGTGAATGGTAATGCTTGCCAGCAATGTTTATCCAATTGGTATTACGCCACTGCAGCGACAAGTAAAATTCATATAAATTTTTTTTGTTACATGCGCTACAAGAATGAAACGACTGAATTTGTGATCCACACCACATAAGAGTCTCTACCACTCAAGCATATTTTTCATAAAAAGGGCTTGAAACTTGGGTGGCAAATCCAATAAATCAGGTTTTCCACTGGTAAACCCCAGTTCTGTCCATTTTATATTTATAGCTCTCGCAGAGGCCGGGTTTCAAGGATATTTTTGTTGCAGAGCATTTTGCGGCTTGTCCCAAGATGTGCAGACCTTACATTTTGATGGTAGAACAGTTTGGGATTCAAAGTCGATGCTGTCTGTTGTGAGACAACTCCCCATATAGTGTGGCGTGGATAAAGAATTGGTGGACCTTCAGGACAGCAACGAGATCGGGGCCCATGGCCTTATCAGGGGGGAAAAATCGGAATGCTCGGATTGTGCAACCAGTTTGTCATATATTGATAGTTGGCAAGTCGAGCTTCTTGTTCATGCCATGTTGGGGCGCTTGCGGTAATGAACCGAGCCTGAAGAATATCGAGGAAGTCATTTCCGCAATGAGCGGCTCGTCGACAACCACGTTCGATTCATGGTAGCTGAATTCGGCCAAGGCCAACAAACAAATCTTGACTCAGTAAATCCGACACCTTTGCCACATATGTTGAGAGACAAAATGGAAGGCAAGCACCTTGCGTATTCGTTTATCTGTCTGACGAGTCAGCCAGAGCTTAGACCAAAAAGAGAGCCAAGCTATTATTGACAGGAATCATACTCCTTAGCATCTCCGACGCCGGCCTCAAGATACGACCTGACAGCTGTTAAAATAGGCAGTTAGGAGAAATTGCGGTTCACCTGAGGGTACTCGAGGGCCAGTTCAACAAATACATCGATAACTAACAGGATGGAATCAGTATCTGAGACTCTTGATTAACACAAACCGTCCACGAAGCCATTTAAACAATCGGTCTAGGAGATTACAATCATGGGTCGTGAGGTCTTCACGGCATAACGTATTGGGCCACAAAAATGGTGTGATAGCGGTCTTCCTCCTTTTGGTTATCACAGGATACGTGTCGTGAAACGTAGGGTAGACCGCACCGCCGTGTTTGGCAACGGCCGAGAGGGCCTCAATAATCTTCGAACGGCGTATACCCGTCCCGACAAAAATTCCCATGTCTCGCTTCTTCAACACATCAACTATCTGTCGAAGTGTTGTTGAATGCGGGGAAGAAATGCACTGGGGAGTGTGGATACAAGTGACACAAGTTGTTGAGTTTCGTTAACAACAACATAGAAGTGGCCGCCAAGGCGTTTCCGAGAAATGGCGCTAGGGAGTCGGCCGAGTTGACGTGCCAAGTAGGCAAATACATCATGGTTTTGCAGGGAGAATGGGACAATGGGCGGAGAAGGAGCCAGCGTCGATGTTGATCAACCGTATCTGCAGTGCGAGAAAGTAGGACGGTGTAAAGGACATTGTTTACAGTTTTAAAATCACCACCGAATTCGAAACTTGGACTTCTTCTATAAAAGAGGGATACTGGATCATGCAAATTTCAGTATCAAATAGATCCCTCCAACAGGTGTTGGGACAGCCTTGTAAGTGAGGTAAATTCCCCAGTGGAGAGACCTTCAAACAGGAGACGCGTCTTCCCTGAACCGGACGTGTAGTATGAGGTGTGAGTGCGTTGATTTGGGATCCTTCTCCCAGTAACAGAATACACCCTGCAACAGCCTTTCCTCTGAGTGCTTCGTCCGATTGTGAATCGGGAAATTCGATTACGCTGATTTTTTGGATGAAAGAAGACCGTATTAAGAGCTTCCACAGAACAAGCCAGTCTCCGGAGAGGTGGTCGAAGTTCTTTGAGATGGGTGATATTTTTCCCTCGTCAACGGCCAAGCATACCAGCGCCAGTGATGCGGCGGAGCAATTTTCTGTAATGTAGTGTTCATAGGACAAATTCTACATGAATATTAAGTTTGTTTTCTTAAAAAGAAAGAACTGACCGAGCCGCGGCGGAGCAAAGCCGTTGCTGCACGTGATAATAATTAGGGCAAAGCTCAAACCTACTGGAACTCTGCGCATTCAAGCATGTCAAACAAATTAAACGTAGAAGGGGTCATGTTGTTCGAGCAACCTTTTCCCAAGGTGTGTTCCTATAAAATACCATTACATCATATAACATTAGTTACAGGTTCCCTACGAGAACTACCGAAAAATATTTCGAACATCCCAGAAACATATTGAACGAGAGTTGAGCTCTGTACAAACGATTGCGAATGACTTAGCCTCTGGTTCATCCTCTGGATCATTGAGAACGGAAGATGCGTTGAAATCGATAGATGACATGATCGGCAAAGTGGAAGGGTTGAAGAGGAAGGTCAATCCAATCTACAACAATATACTTTAGCCTCATCTCATAGCGTTTATAGCTATCTGACCTGCATGAAACTGCGGGAAAACCAACACAGGATGTCATGCGCGAGCGTGTACATCATTTGGCTACAGTGGAAGCCATTGAGAATACAAGTCAACCCGAGTTTTCTAGATGGGCCGATACCCGACTGGACAGATGGTTAGTGGATTGGTGTTTAAGGTCTGGAAAGGAAGGTTCGGCACAAACGATTGCTAAAGAAAAGGGGATAGAAGTAATGCTTCTAGGCAATTCTTACTGCTTGCCTTTCTAATACTGCTTTTCCCAGACACTCGTTGATATCGAGTTGTTCTCAGATATACGCCGCATAGAAGACGCTCTTCTGAATCGCAGCTGCACGGAGGCATTGGCATGGTGTAACGAGAATAAGTCTGCACTTCGTAAAGTCAAGGTATACTAATTGAAACCCTTTGGTGTTATCATATTCTTGTCATCGTTTCATTGCAGAGCACCCTTGAGTTTGATCTTAGAATGCAAGAATATATCGAATTGTCAAGGAGCAGGAAGACGGAAGCCACAGCCTATTCAAAGAAATATCTCATACCATGGCAGGACACTCACCTGACCCAAATTTTGCAGCTATCCGCCCTCACTGCGTTCCCCCCGAATACAGCATTTGGACCCTACAAAGTGAGTTACGCCCCATTTCGAACAAACACGAATTTACTTTCTTGACTTAAGAGACTATACGACCTTTCCCGGTGGATAACCCTTGCTAAAAAATTCCGCCAAGCCATCTACGACCTCAATTCATTACCAAATGAACCTTTACTTCACCTTGCTTTATATGCAGGACTTGTGGCATTGAAACTACCCGCTTGTTTCGATCACTCCACGAAGAATGTTGACTGTCCAGTTTGCGATGGAGAGTCTGGAACAAGTTCGCAGCCTCTTGGGCTCGGAAAGCTGGCAGCAGAAGTTCCCTGCAGTCACCGCGCAAATTCGACTATAGTTTGTCGAATATCTGGGAAAATTATGGATGGGGATAATATGCCGATGGTGTTTCCGAATGGCTATGTCTACTCGCGAGAGGTGTGTAACTCCCGTCTTATCTAATATTCTCCCTCATCAATTGCCGCAGGCGTTAGAAGAAATGGCTGCTAAGAATAATGGCATCGTTACGTGTCCACGATCAGGGGAGTCCTGCGAATTCAAGAAGCTGCGCAAGGCGTTCATTCCTTAAAATAGGGCCCGTTAACACCAACACATTCTTAAACATCGAGTCATATATACATAGCTGTATTATTAAATTATGTGCCTTGACGCTTACATCATCGCATTGCTTCTGTTCAACGATTGTGGTATACTTATTATCATGCAATGCGGCATTATCAATTTACATACGTTTCCGGCCTCGTCTTAAACAGAGCCTTGGACTTAAAAATTCGACTGCATGCCAGAAACGAAGCGAGTTCAGACGAGTCTTGAAGACTTTGAACTTGGGGAAGAACTTGCTTGGGGATCCCTGGCCACAGTACGCTTTCCTGTCAATCGATTCTTCGCTGTCTTATATCCATGCAGATTGTGGATGCCACGTATAGAGAGAATAAAAGGCATTATGCATTGAAGATTTTGAATAAAGCGCAACTTGTCAAGAAAAAAGTTATACGGTCGGCCATGGTCGAAAAGGAAGCTTTGATCGCTCTAGGTACAAGGGAACAACAACACCAGGGGATTGTTCGTCTACACCACTGCTTTCAAGACCAAGCGCATCTCTGTGAGTCCTCTTTGATGTACCTAGATCGGCTCCTCTCATAGTTAGATTTTGCCCTGGACCTGGCCACAAATGGCGATCTTAAGGCTCTTGTACAGAAATTTGGTTCTATATCGTTAAACTGTGCCAGATACTACACAGCTCAGCTTATCGATGCAGTTCAATACCTTCATGAGTCTGGTATAGCCCATCGGGATATAAAACCAGAGAATATACTTCTGGATGATGAATGGAGAATCAAGCTCTGCGATTTTGGCTGTGCCTTTGTTGGAAAAGATATGGACTGTGGGTTCCCTTATCATCGCAATCCTGTACGTTCTCACTACATCGACTCTTAGCGCCCAGAACCAACACTTTTGTGGGGACTGCTGCTTACATCTCCCCTGAGATCTTGGCCAGATCTGAAACCAACCCACAAAGGTGAGGCTATTTCCCTTGCTATAGTATTTTACTGATAAAACGATAATAGTCCTGATTTGTGGGCTATAGCCTGCACTCTTTACTTTTTCTTATACGGGGCTTCGCCATTCATGGCAGCGACTGATTATCTAACAATGAAGCGAGTGAAAGCACTAGATTATGCGATACCCGAAGGTTGTGATCCAAGTGCAGCTTCCCTAATTCGAGCGCTTTTGGTAGGTTTACTTGTCTTGGGTTGATAATATCGAACCCGTCATAATGGCTGTTTCATTAGGTTCTGGACCCAGTTGACCGTCTTGGAATTGCACCTAAATCATCACCTGAACGACTACGTCAACACCCATTCTTCGTCGGAAACCTCAAGAACACCACTTCATGTGCATGGTTTACCATCGATTGGGGAGTGCTTTGGATGGCACCCGCTCCCCAGATCGAGGCGGGCCCTTATCGTCCACGGCCGCAACAACAAGGAGCACTGGATGACCTTTGGGAAGGCTTTGAAAATCTGCAAGTTGTTTCGGATTGACACAATTATATTGCTTTATGCTACTTCCATGTCTGGAGGTATGTCAGCTAGGTTTAGAAATTAGACATCGGACTGGTCATGAGTGATTACCAACGTATTTAACCCATTACTATCTCGATTTCCGTCTGCATGGTCATAATCATATAATTCTGGACTATTTCCTACAAGTGGCCAGCCGACACCCCAACTTTCGTAAGATTCAGCACCCAACACCACAACCACTAATATTTAAATCTCTTTGCTGTTCTACATGCCTTTAAAACGTAAAATTTTCCTCAATCTAGTTCAAGAGCTTATCTAGTACTACTACTTGATATCATTGTGCCACATCCGAGCTATCACACTTTGGCACAACCCTCATCTATGTGGATCTGCCAATGTGTACATGACTCCCGTTCCTCTCGCATATCCTTCCTCAAAGCTTGTGTTAAGCTCTTCGCCGTCCTTTTTCCTGACAATACCCAGTGGCTTGTGTTTGGTATTACAACTTGGTTTTAATTCTTTACCTGTCAACACATCCTGACGGCGTTGGCGTATGCGCTGTCGTAATATTTCAAACTGCCTAACCTTGGCCTTGCTAGTAGTCTCTTTGGCTGGTTCTCAGCTCCTTGTTCACTGTATTCAGGTCAGTCGCAATATTTCTATTTTGGGTCGTTGGTGGTAGGGTACATTGACATTTGGGAGAGATATGCCCACCAATCTGACATTTATTTCAAGTTGCTCACTGACCCTTCATATCAATAGATCTGACTCATTTATTCACAGGATGTCGACTCTAGGATTTCGTTCGGTTCTCTTTGAGGCGTAAATGCACCAAGCACAAATGTGCATACTGCCAGCAACGCTGTCGCAGTAATGCGACAGCACACGTGTCTTTGTTGCTGCAGTCACTGCGTACAAGGTCATTTCCTTATGGACATTATGTCATCTTGCAGATCGCGAGTCAAACAGCTTGCTGGTACCATTAAACGCTCCGCTTTCATTTATAGGAATTGCTAGGAGTTGTGTTTAGCTGTTGTTCATGTGCGTTGTTGTAACATCATCCATCGCGATCTTTAAAAATTTTGGCCCCTCACAGTGCATATCCGTCGTAAATGCTCGCCGAGACTGCTTCATCCGTTCCATACATTTCCAAATTTGTTGCGTTGAAAGCTGGAAGGAATTGTCACTACCTCGGCACTCCTGGGTAGTCTCAGCATTCGTAACCAACTGTTTGCGGCCACGATTGCTTACCGCCCCATAAGTCAAAATTTCGATTCTCCGAAGTCATATTTTATCTTGGAAAGGTGACAGGACTCGCACGGCGGCCACTCGTTTGTGAATCGTGATCGACACGATTCAACCCGGTGAGTTTGGGAAGTTTGTCAATACAATGTCATTTATCATTGCAAACCGATGCAGTTGTCACACATATCAGGAGATCTATGATCTTTCAAATATTTCTGTTCGCCGAATCGGACAAAGGGGGCCTAAAACAGCAAACATGCCTTTGAAGGACAATTTTGGCTCAAGATCAATCACTGACATCAAATTTTGGATAGCAACCCACACTTAAGCCGACGTGCATTGAAACACGGTCATATATGGACGGAGGCGCAGCGTCGCGGCGCGTACTTGTTGGCACGAAGTGGACAAGCGGCTTAGAACACGTGTGGGAGAAGCAAATTTGAGGTACTTCTTGAACTGCGACCTGGGTTGTTGTATTCAATTCGGGACCGACTCCTTCTGAAACCAACCATAGATCTGAAGAAGATAAATTGTTGAAAAGACTGCCGCAAGATCCTCGTCCGCCTACCCGATTGGCATGAAGAACTTCGATCCCCATTCCGTAAATGCACACGCATGGCCGGAATACCTAGCTGCAAAGTTTTTTGAAAATCTATGATCTTCCCGGGACTGGAGTCACCCAACCGTATAAATTGACGCCTTTCGATCCGTGGTCATGGCGGCTGATCCTCCGTATTTCAAAGTCATATCCACTTCCCCTTAACCTCAAATAATACTTCTCTGTTACCTCCGTCATGCCATACAGCATAGGCTTGCAGTCTGCAGCTACTGCCTTTCTCTCCGCGGGGTTCGCAACCCAATTTACTATAGCTCTCGTTGCATTTCTCTTGATTGTCTTCCTTACTTCTGCTTCGCAGAAGAACGGTGCAGATGAACCAGAGTATCTGCCTGGCTTCTCTCTTTTTCATATATCCAATTTTTTTCGCCGCCGCCATGATTTTTTGAACTGGGGATTTTACACCGTTGGTCAAAACATTTATCAATTCAAATTACTCCAGGTATGTCGCGCGTGTTGCATTTATATTCAAATGACTTAGGGCCTTTTTTATAACCTCCTCCAGCATACGGTTATTGTTGTATCTGGAGAAAATGCAAGACAGAAATTCTTTACCACTAAAGGGTTGGATTTAACTGAGGGTTTTAAAATTCTCTCTGGTGCCGTAAGTATTATTCTCGGTCATCTCTTGATATTCACCGACGTTGGCCTTAGATACCTATGATACGCGGGGTCACATCTGACCTTGGGACTCGCCGAATAGCTCTCATACATAAGCGCCTTGCGACAGTGCAGAGGAGTGGGCCCTTATCCTTTCGTAAGCGTCGTGCTGTAGACCTTGCATCCGTTATTTATTAAACTTTCAGTTTTGCCCATTCTCCTCGACGATACCCGGAGGGTAATGGAAGACTGGGGACCATCTGGCAAATTTGACCCCTTCAACAGTGTTTATGGTGTAAGTGTCTACTTGATTTCGTTCGCGTGTGATCTAATTTGTCCATGTGTTGCAGTTGACTTTCCAACTCACACTTCGGAGTCTTTCATCAACAGAAATTGCCGAGGACCACGAACTTGTCAAGCGGCTGAAGATTCTTTACGACCGGCTAGACGCAGGGACAACCCCAGCATCAGTTCTCTTGCCGTGGCTCCCTACACCTGCAATGATCAAGAAATTATTAGCGACGAAAGATATATACAAGATTATCACTAAAGCTATTCACGAAAGAAAGGCAAGCGGTAAAGCTCGCGACGATACCCTTCAAATGCTTTTGGATTATGAAGATGATGAACTTATAGTTGTAGGCGTAAGTGTTATTTCCGGAAATTCTTAAGCACATGGTTCTACCTCAGTTCACTTACGACATGCCATATCCACAGTTTATCATGGGACTATTGATAGCCGGAGTGAGAGCAACTGGAACGACAGGTAAAGTATTTCTTTTGGGGCGTTTGAGCCTAATTTTTTCTGAAATTTACCACTCTTACTAATTGTGATGGTTCCAGCGTCTTGGCTTTTCACATTCCTCGGAGGTCATCAAAATTGGCGATCTCAAGCGGCGGCCGAGGTGAAATCTTTGCTGGACCGATATTCAGTATTGCCCATCAAGACATCACCCCAAGAAAAAGAATCTCCATCGGCGAAGTCTCTCGCTTCCCGGCTCAGTACGATTCCACTCGAGGCCTGGGAAAATGAAGTACCAGTTCTAGACGCCATAATTCGCGAAACCACCCGTATCGCTCAGCCTCATACGGCTATGAGACGTAATGTCGGACCTGAAATCTATATCAACAACAAGATCATTCCGACCAATGCATATGTCGTCTATCCGTTCAGCGATGTGCATCTCAACCCGGAATTGTATCCGGACCCGTGGAATTTTGATCCAGGCAGGAAGGAAGTGACCGACATCCCTTTCGCATACCTTGGATGGGGTGGAGGTATGAAATATTTCTTCATTTGATCTGATTTTTTGACTCTGATGCCATTACGATCCGCAGGTAAAACACCTTGTCTTGGCTCTCGGCTTGCCAAACTCGAACTAAAATTAATAACTGCGATGTTTGTGCTCGGTTTTCAACATTCCGTTGTCGATCCATCTGGAGCGCCTGTGAAAAACTTACCTATCCCGAATTGGAACGATATATTCCATTGTCGCCCCCCTGCGGGCCCTTTTCCTTCAGTACGAGCGAAATCAAGTCCCCCTCTAGGAACGTATGTCATGAATCTTAGATCCTACCATTTTCCTAGTGAAATGTGATATGAAACGAAGTCCCTTGGTTATTTCCGTCGTATGACATCTCTCTTTCTTTTCTCTTGGTATATGTGTTGTTTATTCTTTATTCCCAAGTCATCTTTTTTTATTTCTTATTTATGTCTCAACTCCACAGCTTGCATTACACTAAGGGCAAGATCAAGATTGTAGAGCAGTAGATTAATATCCCCTTCCTAATCTAACATATTGACATCCATTCCTTTCCTTCACTTCTGTATGTAAATACTCATAATCAATTAGATTACTTTTGTACGATCTGTACTTCGGAAAAATTAAGTCGGTAGCCTACGAAGAAAACAGTATTCACAGAGCCGCTGAGTGTTTGCTGAGCTTTGTACGTAAATTTCTGAGTTCGAAGACTTGACCCGCCAGTCAAAAACGGTTGCGGCATTCAGCTACGGAAGCGACGACAGAGAGCATAGAAGGGACGAAAGTGACAGAGACGGTATTATCGAAGCGTGAACTGGTCCGTCGCACCAATACCCAACGCCTGCCTCGAATCCACATCTTCGTCAAGACGACCGTACTTCTCCCTCCAAAAGTGGTCGTTCTTAAGCAGCCTTCTCAGCTCATCCAGGTTCATGCTCTGCAATTTTTTCTTTGACTGCCGCTCCGCTTTGACCTTCTGCTTCATCTCTTCCTGCTGCTTCCTCTCCTTCACGATCATGGCAGTCCTCTTCTCCGCACCAGGCTCCCATTTGCTTTTCAGGATCCGACGAACGGCTTCAGGACTAATTTTAAACCTTTCAGCAAGAATAGGGGTAGAGAATGAGTCTGGATCGGTACGATGGAGTTGGCGAAGGATGTCCATTGCCTCGCGCGACAGCTTCCGCGGCGGTGACCAGCCCTCAGGAAAGGCTTTGCGAATGGCTTTTCGATGTGCTTTAATTTCAACTGGAGTGGGTTTGCAAGAAGGACTACGGAGGTGTAAAGGGGTCGAGTTTGGACGCATGCCATTTACGGCGTCGCTGTCTTCTGAGAGATCTATGGGAGTATCATCGTCCTCGAGAATAGACTTGGGTCTCGGAATTCCTCCTAGCTGCCATTTATGCTGTGCTGTTCTGTATACTTGTTGAGAATATTGGCGAACTAGAGTAATTCTACTGAAGGACCATAGCAAGGACATTCTTGGACTGGACGAAATTTGAATAGTCACATGCATCGGTAATGCCCGCAAGCTATTGATGCGTCTGGACAGATCGTTCGCGTCGGTCTGGTCTCTTACCCTGTCTGTTCTTTCTCGCGATTTCATATTCTAGGCCTGTCTTCAAGTCATAATTAATCAAAATGGCCGACCTCACAGACCCCGACATCAATGAAGGTTAGTTACGAAATGCCTGAATAGTACCGTTCGTCTATCTCAAGCTAACTGGGTAATGGCATCTATCTTATGTATATATCTTGCGGCTCTGAATTCTAGCTTACCTTGACGTTCGAAATGACAAAACAGTCACCAACTGGCTCCTGTTGGAATATGAGTCCGACCGATCTGACAAGCTGAAACTCGCCCAAACTGGGGCAGGTGGTCTTTCTGAGCTCAAAGAAGCCCTCAACGACTCCAAGGCATCTTATGCTTATGTCCGTGTCACTTACTCCAATGACAAAGAATCTACACGCGAGAAGTTCATCCTTGTGGTCTGTCTCAATTTTTGAAAATTTATATTTTATTATATTCATTTCCTGTTATACCCGATCGTTCTTACACAGATTTGGATAGGCCCGAATTGTAAAGTCATGAGGAAAGCCAAGGTGAATACAACAACTTGAGTTTCTTAAGAACATAGTCACCACCACCCATAACGGGGGGTTCCTATAAAGATCCTCAAAAAGCAAAATTGCTCACCGACTTCTTTCCTATCGTTCTTCCCCGTAGATCTCCGTCCATGCTGCCGATGTCAAGAACGTCCTTCGGGTGTACTCCATTGAAGTGGCCGCTCGCGAGAAAGACGATGTTAACGAGGATCCAATTGTTGTACGATTACGGAAGGTAGGAAGCACAATGAGAGTTTAAATCTGACTCGAACATCTACTTATTCTTTTTTTACACTCTTTTTCAGGCCGGAGGTGCGAGCTACGACGGCGTTTAATACCAAGGAAATTTTTTTGTGCATACCAAACAAATGTTTATGCTGTTCTGCGAATTAGAACAGTACACAATTCCATGGAGATAGTTTTTTCTGTTCGTTTCCTTTCAAGATTAAATTTCAAGGATAATTTGATACCCTCGGAGCACCCTATTTATCATACCTAAGCTCTCCGCACTCAAAGAAATTGTTCAAGGTCTTTAATTCCTTTCTCTTCCAACCTCATGCCCGTCCACTCGGACATCATCACTGCGCCTAATTGCTTCTCGTAAAAGTTGATGGACGGCTGGTTCCACTACGCAACCACAAAATGTAGGTAAATTACAATGACAACGCTCATGAAGTCAGAGGTGCTTACCTTGAGAACTGACCAATCAAGACGAGCACAATTCTTTTAATGTCGGCCAAAAGATTGGCAAATAGTAAGAAATGCGGAAGCCTGGAAAACGACGGGAACAAACTTTTTCTTTGGCAATCTTCCCAAGCCAACCAAAGAAAGCTTTGCCCACTCCTATTCTCCTATACTCTGGTTTCACGTAGAGGTCTTCGAGCTTTCGGAATTACCGTCAATCCCATCGGTAAACGGAACACGCCGATAACCCAAATTTATACCGTTAAAACGTACATATACACCAGGTCTGCCCGTCCAGGTGGAATAATTGAAGAAATATAACGCCAGACCAATGGGTTCACTAGATGTCGCCAAATTAATGGATCCAGTGAACGCCAGTAAAGCATGTGCATATTGTGTCTCAAATAAATTTTTGCGAAGCTAGCCAAACGGTTGTGAAAAGGTTGTGCTCATCGCAGTCGGCGCAGTGCTCACAAGTTCTGGTGTAACCCTCACGGACTCTTCTGACTTTTCGTAAATCGCCTATATGCCAGATGACCACTTGCAATTAAGCTCAACGGCTATAACGCACAAGATCTATGATCAACTGGAGTATTGTATCCTAAGAAGCAACGCAAGTGAGGAAGGTTCTGAAGATAGTTTGTGTTGAAGAATGAAAAGCGCATACCACATCATCCAACGTCGCTGTTCTAATATGAAACGTTGGAGGCATTTGTGTCTCTGGCTAGCACCTGTATTCGTTCACCAGGATGACGGAAATTAAGGAAATTCCCTCAGGGGGACCAATATCGGCGATTGCCGGAAGCTGAATATGAAATATTTGTATACACTTATTTGTCTTTGAACTTTATTGCGGTTTGCTCTTCCCACCATCATCATCATCATCGACGACTACGGCCGTGTAAACCTATTCGTTGCCAACAGGTTTCACCGACCGTTCTTCGTCCATACATAACAAGCATGGATCCCACGAAATTGGCAAAACTTCAGGCAGCAGCGGCAGCTAATAGGATTGGTAAGTTGTTGCTCAAGTTTTTGTGACGACGCGTCATATGCTGCTTGTACGGCCTCTAATGGAGTCCAATCACGCTCGTGTAGGCGGAAAAGGGACTGTGCGCCGAAAGATCGTGCGGAAACCCAAGCCATCCGGGGCTCAGGACGACAAAAAGCTGCAAGCAGCTCTCAAGAAGCTGAACGTGCAGCCGATCCAGGGTGTTGAAGAGGTTAACATGTTTAGAGAAGATGGAAATGTGCTTCATTTTAGTGCTCCAAAAGGTGATTTGTCTGGCAGCTCTTTTTCGATTGACTTGTAGATGACCTGATCCCCACTAGTTCATGCCGCTGTATCAGCTAACACGTTTGCCATCTATGGGACTGGCCATGTGAAGGAACTCACTGAACTCGTGCCGGGTATTTTGAATCAACTAGGTCCTGATTCGTTGGCTTCCTTGCGCAAGCTCGCCGAATCTTATCAGGCAATCCAACAACAGAGGCCAGCAGGTGCGGGCGCAGTGGAGGAAGATGACGACGACGATGTTCCTGACCTTGTGGCAAATTTTGACGTTGAAAGTGAAGCAAAAGCGACGAGCCTTGATTAGGTGTTATTCAATAGGGGATCCGATCTAGGGTTTGGGGAGGTATGAAAATACAAGTTGACCGGACTGAGCTGAGGTTCAGGCTTCTGGTTCTGATTTTGCTATGTCATGTCACTATCGCACGAATTCAAGATCTCCTCATCTTCTCTTCTCTTAACTGTGCATCAAACAATCGGGTTTTGACTACGGAAAGCTCGTTTTCTGCTACTTTCAACTCACCGCGTTGGTGAGGTAGCTTGGAACCACATGTCGCACGACTTATGAATTCTGAACTGGAAGGCATCATCCTTTTCGAGGATTCGGTATCGGTCAATCTGAGATTGTGCAATCCCACCTTCACGGAACCGTCTATGTCAATTTACATCCAGTTCTTTGGTTTTCAGATGCCGATGTGAAGTGCCAATTTATGGTGAGAACATTAGCTAAAACACCTGAAAGTATGCTGCCAATTTGAAATTAGCAGCTGCAGCCTGTGAAAATTCTTTTGAGCTTGTGGTTCAAAACGGCGGTGCCTCTTGAGTTGAGGTCGTGAACATATCCATTGAATTAGATCTTTTGGACACTCGTTTTTGACAGTTCCGGATATAACGCCGTATTTGTGGTAAGCCGCATGTGTGAAGAGAATTCCCATAATAGTCTTAGTTGGAACTCATAATCACTCTTATGAATCTCGAACAGAAAGTGATGATCGACTGGCTGCTTTTAGGAGCCTGGATCACTCCACTGGTGTATCAAGATTGGAGCAAAGAAAGAGAGTCCGTGCTAGAAACTATTAGTTTCTGATGCGCTATTCCTTTTTCTCAAGTTGTGTGTCCAGACCATTCCATCCAGTTCGAGGTGTTGTTATATTAACACCTCGCGGTTGTCCTTCGCCATCACATGGCAATGTCAGTCATCAGAAAAACATATATTTTTTTAATGTTCTCGGCCCTAACCGCGAACCTGATGATGACCAAATTTTTTATGGCAATCAAATGTGGAAAATGCTACCAAGAAAAGAGCGACATCAAATTTAAATTCCGCAGCGCCAAATTTGGAAAGATGTGTACATATATAAATATAGAGTCTGGCCCGGACTCGCACAACAGAACAAAACAAAAGAATCAAAAAAAACAGATGTGCGATTAATATTCTACAAGAAATCGTACACAACCCAATCTTGTTTTTTTTTTTCAAATCTCATTTCGCAGTATTACACTGAAACAATGTTCGCAATACGGTTCATCTCCTCGCTGGAAGAACGAGGGATTGTCAAACGGTTTATTACAATTCTTCATGAAATTTCCAATCAGCGAAAAAGAAAAAGAAAGGAAGAGGGGGGGGGGAGACACGTACGACGCAAACAAAACAAGACCAACACCATTTCCCACCAAGCGCTTCTACAGCATCTTCGTGATCACGAATCGATTTCTTACATCGCTTACATTTCGGAAGGCGGAGTCGGACATGGCATGCTTCGCAGTAAGGATAGCCCTTGTAGACCGTGAAGCCTTCGAATTCGCCATCACCGCTCAAAGCGAGCTCGCCTTTGAAAGAATCAAATTTATTAAATATTCAAACAAAAAAAAAAGGCATGAGATTCACCGTTTTCGTCGGTGGAAAGTAGAGCGGAAGGATCAAGAAAGGGATCGCCACATTCGGAGCAAAAAAAGTGTTGTGTGTGATATGTCCTCTTCCCGAGCGCAGGATCGTCGAGACTGATGAATTGTTCGTCAATGATGGCGGTCTCGCACGAGTAGCAACGTGGAGCAAAGCTCTGTGTGAAAGGGAAAGGAGAAAAAGTTCAATTTTTGTTGAGAAGAAAAAAAACGACGTGTTCAACGAAAGCAAAGCAAAAAAAGAAACCAACCTCATGGTAATCTAGATGGCAATACGGACGCCCTTCATGCTCGTATGAGCTTACGTGCTCCAACGGGGTGCTGCACACCGAACATTTGAAGCATGTAGGATGCCATCTCAACCCCATCGCACTCACGATTCGGCCATTCGTGATCTGGCCATGACACCCACCGCATGCGAGGCCACCGCCCCCACCAGGTCGTGAACGCGCCTGACCTCCCAACCCAGACCCAAACTGCGAAGGCGGCCGCCCCTGCGGATGCTGAAAATGTGATTGAGGTGGTGGTGGATTGGGTTGCTGGCGCCGTGCATGCGAGTGTGGGTTACCACGCGCCGAGCTATACGGCTTCTGCTGCTGCTCATCTCCAGGTCCAGATACGTTGATCACGATCGGACCAGGTTGTTCATCGTCATCAAACTCGGGCCCTGATACGCTGACACCAGGTACGTCAAAGACTTGGATTCTGGGCCCGCCACCGCCACTGCTGCCATTATTGTTGTTGTTATTGTTGTTAGACATATCTCGTGGCTGCTTCCTTGGCGATCCATGATCGACACTGACATTGATCATCGGGGCTTTATGTCCCATCCTCGGTGACGAATCAAACTCGGACTCGCCGATTTGGATCGTCGGGATCGTCTTGGCACCACCACCACCACTAGTGGCAGCATTGATGCCAATCCTCGGCATCATCATCGGAGACGACGACACACCCGCACCCACGTCCCCATTCACCGAAAACCGTTCATGATCACTCCCATGATCACTATCCCCCTCCAACTTATTCATATCCGCCAACCTGTCCCTTCCTCCAACGGGATGGGGAGACTCGATTCCGACCGTAGGAAGAGGCGCAGGCGTCTGGGGCTGTTTTCGTCTAGGGTGGAAGGGGTGTTGCGGCGGTGGCAGTTGTTGGTGCTGTTGGTTCCCAACGAAGGGAGACCGAGATCCAACTGCCTGATGCCGTTGCTGAGGTGGAGGAGGGTAACCGTACATCTGACTCTGCGGCCGTCCTTGCCCTTGTCCTTGTTCAATCAAAGGCGACTCATACCCTCGCTCCTGCTCCTGCTGCTGTTCATGTTGTCGATGATACCCACCCCCAAACAAACCCTGACCACGCTCCTCTCCATCTTTCCTCTTCTGCAACACATACCCACCCATCGCACCAGGCGACGGCGTCCTCACCACACTCGCCTGCGGAGGCGGGTCATCCAGAAGATCCAAATCGTGATCCCGAGAGGCGGATCTCGTGGCACCTGTCGATGGTGGTGGTGGTGGTCCCTGGCTCTGGCTTCTTGCCTCACCCCCTCTGGTACTAAATTCCGATGCAGCTCTACCACCCTGTCCTTGGGTTTGAATATGGGAAGCAGATTCTCTAGATTGAGAACGCAAGTCAAAGTAGTTTCCTCTTTCTTCTCCTGTACCCGTACCCCCAGGCGTCCTCGGCAGCCTCGGCAGATCTGTAGGCCATGCCCTTCCTGCTCCTGCTCCTCCTTTACGAACTCCGCCTTCAACAGCACCAGGCGCAGACTGAAGAATCGCCACTCTACTCTGACTCTGACTCTGATTCTGATGACCGTAGTCATATCCATATTCATCGCTGCCACCACTGTTACCATTACCCCCACGGCCATCTCCCCTTTCCCCAACGCCAGCACCATCTCCATCACCATACCGAAGCGACGCTGAAGAACTACTCTTCCACCTCGGTCCACCTTGGATCTTTCTCCCTCCTGCTACATTTCCAGTTATCCCGACCGCGCCATGACGTACCATAGCAGGAGGCTGGGGTAAACCTGCTCTCCCCGTGCTGGTGGTTGTGCTTTTGTTGTTACCCCCACCTCTACCACGAAACACCCCTTCCTCCTCCCTCTCCTGCTCATCATCATAAGCCAACCCCAACGCGCCCTCCTCTTCCTCTCCCCCTTCATCCTCATTCTCGTATCCACCCCTACTCCCCCCAGCCCGAGGTCTCGACGCAGACCTCGCCCTAGCCCTCGCAATCAACACCTGCTTTTCACGCTCCTCAATCGCGCTTCGGGATCGTTGATGGGCTTGGGCTTGAGCCTGTGTCTGAGCATGAGTCGGGTTTGGATTCGGGTTCTCATCGTGGTGCCAATCCCGTTCTCGTTCTCGTTGTTGGTGTTGCTGCGGAGGTTGATGACCTCCCCTTCCCCTCCTCGGCGGCCTTTCCTCCTCCTCCTCCTCCTCCTCCTCCTCCACACTCCCATAAAAAGACCTCGGTCTAACCTTCGCCTTCGCCAAGTTGCCCACACCAATAGGCGACACATCTTCATACCCCGCATATGGATCCACTTTTTCCTTCACCCTCAACACCGTTCCTCGCTTCGTGGTCGTCTGCTTTTTGGACGTTGGAGTGGAGGTGAAGGTGGAAATGGGCGTGGATCGGGTACGGATATGGGTTTTTCGAGGTGTTTCTTCTTCTTCTTCTTCTTCCTCATTCTCTTCCTCCTCCTCATCGTCATCATCATCATCATAGGCATACCTCTCATGCCTCCTTCGACTGCCACTTCTACCGCCGCTCCTCCCCCTATCCCTCCCACTCTCACTCTCGCTCGTCTCATCAACTAAAGGCTGCGTGTAATACCAACTACCACTACGTTCGTGTCCGGATCCTGATCCAGGTCTCATCGAACTCCAGGCGCCCTTCTTTCCCTCCTCGCCCGTATCTTCGCCCGTCTCTTCTTCTTCTTCACCCGTCTCTTCCTCCTCCTCCGTCTCGTCTTTCCATCGACTTCCATAACCGCCAGTAGCGCCTGCACCAGCACGCGGATAAGCATTCGCATTCGCGTACCCTGTTTGCACCTGCACCTGTTGCTGCTGTTGATGCGGGTATGGATATACCTGAGACGACGAGCCGTGCTTTCCCGCTTGAGAAGGTTGATAAGGGTGTGATTGAACTTGTCTTTGTTCTTGTCCCTGTTGTCCTGAATATTGCACCTCCCCTTTACCTCTCGCCCACCACCTCTCTTTTCCTTTCTCATCTCGTCCTATTTTCTCCTTATTCTTCCCCTTCTTCCCCTCTTTCTCTTTCTCCTTCTTCTTCTTCAACAACTTCTTCGATCCACCTTCGTCAACGCCCACAACCACACCCTTGGCCACTGCCGTTGTCACCGTCGTCGTCGTCGTCTTTCCTTGCAACTGCGACTTGGGATGAGGCTCTTTCACCATTCCGGCTGCATACCCCCACACAGGAGCAGGAACCTCTGGGATCGTACGTTTCCATACGGGAGTGCTCGTGCTGATGGTGGTGGTGGTCGACTTTTTGTCTTTCGAAGGGGATATAGCCGTAGATGTAAATGTAGATTTCGTAGGCGAAGCCACGCGTCCTGTCGTCACATTCGAATTAGAGAACGATGTTTCTTTGATGGGGCTACTGGATGACGAGTTGGAGATAAATCGGGGTGGACTTGTACGTCTCTTGGGAGGTGAAGCGGAGGGTTCGGCATTGAGCGCGTAGCTCGATGTCCTGGATATGGTTCTGGCAGCGACTTGATCCGCTCCCAGAGATGATGTTGTTGGAAAAGCCGATCCTTGCTGGGAAGCGGAAGGTAGTTTACCTAGATCTACGGTGAAACGTTTATTGCCTTGAGGAGTAGGGAGTGGTCTCCCGTTTGCGTTGCGCGTTGGGGAGGGTGTCTTTGAAACTGTTGGAGGGATGGGAGATTTAAAAGAGTTTTGTGGAAAGGGTGAACCAGTGAGATGAGGTACGCGCTGTAAGACGGAAGGCAAGGCGGGAGTCTTTGCATTTGCACCTGGGGAAGGCTGAGGAAGGGGTCTTCGGGTGAACGCTGTGGCTTTAATGGGGACTTGGACATGGGGTGGTGGATAGACAGGCGCCTGTACTTGTTGAACCTGCTGTGCTAAAACAGCCGAATGAGAGACAGGCGGTGGTCTGAAGGAGCTCAACGGCCTTGGCACAGGACTAGGAGCAACCGGAAAGGAAGACACTGGTGGATGAACAGCGCTGTAGACAGGATACGGATAAGGAGAAACCTGCTGTAGATGCGGCTGTGGTTGAGGTTTGCCCAGCTGCTGGTAGATGTTCTGAGGCTGCTGTTGTTGTTGCTGGTAATACGGATACCCACCATTGTGCGCCATTTACTTTGACAACCTTTTCAATTTCAACGGATGATCATCTTTGCACAAACAATAACAAACAATCAATCTAAATTACTCGAAATAGAGACCACTACCAGGCGAATAATGACGAAAATTGCTCCTACTCGCCGACTTCGGAGAACCAGATCGCCTTCCCCCCGCGCAATGGTGTTTCGTCAAAGCAGAATACTCCACTGAACAATGACGGCATCTTATACCTATATATTTTACAAGCTTCTTTGTCAAACACGAAGAGAAGCAAATATTACTACTCACGCTTCGTACATTTTGTACTATGATCGTTCAAAGCCTTTGCATTTCCAAACCTCTCCTTACACGTATGGCATTCAAAAGCTGTTCGACAGCGTTCTTGGTCAGTAAAATGCAGACCAACAGCAACCATCACTCACGTTTCTCTGAGGGATCATGTTTAATACGGGTTTGGTGGGCTCTCAGTCCTCTTATCTCAGTGAAACGATTATCGCATATTGACCCTCGTTCCGCTTTAAGGCGGCAGGAAAAAGGTTTTTTTTGGCTTGGGTCAAAGTCATATAGCGGGCTGTCTGCAACCAATTTAACATCAGCACATTTCAAACAATTGACGATTGAACTAAAAACCATGCACTACTGCTTGCGGCACGGGATGTTGACTGTGTGGTCCTCCATGTGGTTGAGGTTGAATGTCAGTGAGCCCTAGGCCTGGGCCTTCACCACCAGCTGAAAACAAGTCAAACGATTGCAAAATATATCACAAATATTATATAATTACTTCGACGACTCTTGTAAGGTTTTCTAGTACTTGAAGTCGAAGCACCTGCGTGATAGGTCTGGGCTGCCAAGAACTGTAAGCTCATGCCATACGATTGGAAAGGAAAATACAACGCTGCGCATGACCGTGACCATCATACGCCGACTGCGAGCTTCCTTGGTGTAGCCCCGGACTCGGACGATACACCGTACTTGAAGTCGAAGCACCTGCATGATAGGTCTGGGCTGCCAAGAACTGTAAGCTCATGCCATACGATTGGAAAGGAAAATACAACGCTGCACATGACCGTGACCATCATACGCCGACTGCGAGCTTCCTTGGTATAGCTCCGGACTATACGGAGTGGGCGGGGGACCTAGGTACTTTCAGTTAATATCATATGATTAGAGAAGAACAACTCCAATATACCTCGTTGCCGTGCTCCCATTAATGCTACCATTTCCGTCAGCGTAATCAAATAATTGGTTTAGTGAGGACCACAAACTTTGAACATGCTGATGGTCCACATGATGCTCTTGTAAGGCCGACAAGGGAATAAGGCTGGCACAGCCAGGCCATTCGCACTTGATTAGATCCTGTCTCGGAGGGGTGGGTGCAGCGACAACAAGAAAGACAGCGAGCCAAGAAAAAAGAAATAAAGAAGTTGAAATATATTTCATGACCTGATGAAGTAGTAAATTTTCGAAAGGGGAGGGAGACCAGCTCTGAGTTCAACCCGAAGCTGAGGCTTGGTCAATGCTTTATAGTTGCTTTGCCCACAAGTAACCAGATGTAAATTTGATCCTGGCACCTAAGCGATATTAGGCTATAACGGACAGGGAGAGCACACTTTTTTCATGGTAGTGGTACTATGCTTTGGAATCCCACACTCCGGACTCCGTACTGAAAATCACTTCACTCGTATGAGAGGAAGGAGAGCACAAAGTCTTACGGTCTGTCCATATCATAGGTTACGGTTGTACAAGTGGTACATGGGCCATGGCAGGCACTACTAGTAGATTTCTATCAGCTGAGCCGACGAAATGCATGTAAGCCCCAAAACGGAAGCAAATCGCCCACAGTGGGTGGTAACCCTCGTATAGACCCGTTTATGCTGCCAAAGCACACGCGCTTCGTAGTTCTGATGATCAGTAGTATTCAACGCATCTGATAGAACCGGTGAAACATGAGCCCCTCAAGTATCAGTTTTCGATAAGGCGTTGAGCACAACAAGAACCAGTCTGTTTCCAACTTCCTTGTCCGAGTCCTTGAAATGGAACGGTAGCCACCACGTGAACTCTTCCCTTACGTAAATTTTACTTGACTTCCGGTTTCAGGTTCCCCTACGTTTATGTCCTCAGAATCCTTTGATTCTTCACCGAAACTTGACTCCAATACCTCAAATTTTGTGGAACGGGCAGAAGAGGAAAGGCTGTTCAATGAGTTCGCTGCTGGCAGATCCTTTGCATATGCTACTGGGCTTGCTATACCACATGTTGACGAGGAAATACCTATGATCAACGTCAATGAGTTCCATCTCACTTTCGGTGAAGACTGGCAACTCATTCATTCGATACCTGCTAACAACTCCAGGTTGAATGGCCCGATAACTTAGTGGGAAAGCGATACTTCTTTGTGTGTCATGTATATTGAAACGCTCCTTTTTTTTCAGAAAAAAATCCGAATCATTCACCTACAAACTTGCCACTGTCCTACACCGACTCTCCAACGTTGTTTGTCGCCTTCCAACAAAAACACCATGCTGGAGCCCGCCTCTTTGAATACGACCAGCGCTTCGCTGTCGTTTCTCCCGCATAATTCATACCATACGATCTCAACAAACCGGATAACCTGCCAGAACCTCTGAAAGAGAGTTTTGATATCGTGGTTGTGGATCCACCTTACCTGAACGAGGTCGGTTGATTTAAATCGAGAATTTAAAAGCCATATAAATTGTAATTCATAGGTAACGAATCAACTTCTGGAACGCAAATCGTACACCCGGAACGAGTTAACTTGCTCATAATAACCAATAGAGGAGATTCTACACAAGATATATGCAAAGCCACCTGCAGATCCACTCTGGAAAACGAAAATAGATGTCGAGCACCTTCCACTTGCTAATGAGTTCGCTTATTGGGGTTCTTGGAAAGATGCGGACCTGTCATTGAAATGATCTACTTCCAATTCCATAAGTAATGTGCCTCGACCGGATCGGTGAAAGAGAGTAAGCAAGTAAACAGGAGGAAAGCAACGATCTAGAGAATTACACCGTTCAAATCCAGATACATTCTTTTGACATTTCTCTCCTTCGCAACTTGTTCCACCAGCCGTCTTGTAATAACAACCACATCGACACGTTCTTCATCTTCCGTCGACAAGGACAACCTCCTCATTAGTAACCCACATTCGTTCAGAGCAAATGCAGCATCGTCGATCCTCAGGTTTGTCGATTTGGCTATGTCCTCCAATGTGCATTCGACCTTGATGTTGGTATCAGCGCCACCGTCTTCGTTAGGGGTCGTTTCGAATATACGCTTTGTGGTGAAAATCGGTTCTGTGTAGCGTTTTTAACGCTCATGTCAGTCCATTCAAGCGGGGCTGTTCTAAAGAAAAAGAAGACCAGCCTTGGATATCCTTTAGGGGCATCATACACAACGTCGCTTCTGCATTCACGTTTGTCTCGTTCAGCTCGCCCTCGAACCCTTTCGATTTCTTCCGTTTCTTGAACGATATTCTTTCCACCTCTCCTGAAATCTTCTCCCCTGATTGACGTGGAAAAGCATTTTCATTCAATATCGAAACGACGTCAGGTGGGAGAACAGATAGCACACGCCTTATGGATAGGTCAATTCAATACATCCTCATCAAAGGGAGGACGTTCAAACCTAAAGAAACGAATAAGGGTGGCAACCCAATAGGCCAAGTAACTTCTGAGTCCAAGATCCGACAAAGGCCGTTCAGGAGTCCCAACTTTGCCAGCTCTTCTTGATAGCTCATAGCCTTGGGGAAATGTGAATAAGCAAGTATAAGAGACTGATTAACATACTGAATTCAATCATTAGCATTCCATAACCTTTCCGTTGATATTGGGGTAAAGTCATTATACAAGCGAGATTGTAATCATCATATGATAATTTTTCCTGTTGAATATGAAGGGAAAATAACATTAGGCGTGGAAAAGGACTGACTTTCGAGAAGAAACCTAGAATATGATCCTCAGACGACTTAGCGTCGGTCAGGATGTAAAAGAGAACTGAGCGACTATTGTAAGGAATAATTGACGAATGAAAGTGAGAAAAGAATCTCACAATTATCGCAATCAAAGAAAAGCGTCTTCACGTCAATGAAAAGCTTCCCAAATAGCGAAAGATTTTGGCAATAGAGCTAGCAACAAAATTTTAATCAAAGAAAGCAAAGGCAGAGCTGTTAAACCCTTGCCTTCTTTCTGGCGCCGTCAACTTCCCAGACAATATGTGCCCCTCGTTGATACACCTTCCTTCCTGGCGGGTGAGTCGATTTGCAGTCTTTCTGTATCAGAAGTAAAAATGAGAAAAATTAATTAAAAATGTAGCCCTTACCTTATGTAGCTCCCACGAAACGCCATCTACCATATACTTGAAACAAAAATGACAAACCCAAAGCATAGATTCGCCCCCATGTTGCCTCAACAACCCACCCGCTAACATTTCCGACGTCCTCCCATGCGATCTCGGGGTGACCCTTGTCAGGCCATGAATCTTTTGAGGTGCTTGATTTCCAGACGAGGCAGTCGGGAGTTCTTCTACTTCGCTCTCCATCAGAGGATACGGAGAAAAATACCTATCATTAAAAAAACCATGTGAATACGTGTTGAAAGTACATAATGAGAAGAGGAAATGACGAGCCATGGCTTGATCTTCCACACATCAAAAATAACCATGTCAAAATTCCGTTGAGCAGTTAATTGTTTCTGCTGTCTAACATCCAACTCCTCTTCGGTCGAAAGAAATTCCCTGGGTTGAAGGTGTCCACCATGTCTCTTTCGCTCTTGTGCGCTCGTACTAGCTGAACCGTTTTGCTCTGAGACGCCGTTTTTCAACACTGACGCCTCGCGAGTTGATGAGAGCAATGGTCCATTCGAATTCCTTCTTTTCCGTTTCCTGCTTTCTTGCTCTCGATCATGCCCAGTTGAAACCATCGTACAAAGTTCTTCAGGAATCCACTCATCCATGCGCTTGTCGGTATCAAAGTAATGAACATAGATCTCGCCAGGCCGTTTTTGCAGTACATATGCATCCTCTGAGAATAGCGTATTGAGGATTAGTTATAAGCCAGTCAAAGCCAATTACACGTACTTGTCACCCCATTCTTGTTCACCAAGCAGACTTCAGCCTCGGAGTCGAAGGTAGTACGCATTCTAAGCAACCTCAAGGTCCAGAGTAGGATTAAAACAGCAAATAATCGATCCCGTATGTTATGTTTATTAGCCAGATAGTAAAGAAACGACAGAGGAGATCGTGATTAAAGCTCAAGCAAGTTCAAGTTTCGACAGGTCACGCGCACGCGCCTTCAAGTTTATTTACTTAACCGCATATATGCGTCGTTTGCATTTTTTAAAAACCTGTCATCCACTTTACGGCCATATAATGGGACCTCTGCTTGTTTTCCAACAACCTAACTCCTACATAATTTCCTCCCCGCAAATGTTGATCTATGCCTGCCATTCAACGAGAAATTCAAATGTCTCTCCAAACCACATCGCGTGCTTCGAGCAAAGAAAGTCGGAATCGCAAGAATGACATCATATAGAAGTACTTAGCCAAGTACTAAATCAACCAAGGCTTCGCCGGGAGACCAATGAAAGACAGGATGGAGAGGGGAGGAAAGAAATAACGTGAAGATCGTGGTCGTAGTACAACGAGGTCAGAGTAAGGGAGCGAAATGGCCAAAAGGTAAAAACAATCCAACATAACGTCATGCCAAAATTACGTGAGCTTCCTCAACAGCCAGCGATCCGCTGAAAGTAACTCAAATCACGACCAGCGCCGGAGCCTCTTG